>Ga0209624_10000198_pt1 | contig 55744 bp, 43 predicted proteins | sample JacPinW_OM2H0_O1_FD_188565 | JGI IMG/M metagenome (GOLD analysis project Ga0209624, IMG submission 188565) | Forest soil microbial communities from Algoma, Ontario, Canada - Jack Pine, Ontario site 1_JW_OM2H0_O1 (SPAdes) (version 2) | ecosystem: Environmental > Terrestrial > Soil > Boreal... | reverse complement strand
CCGGCGGTTGGAACGGGCAAAGGAACTCACTTCGGCCGAAGCGAACGGTGCGCATGAGGATCTGATGTTGCTCGACATCCAGTTGTTCTCCTTTGAACCCTTCGCAGAGCGAGTCTGGGAGCTTCGTCACAACCTCACGAGCTATGACGCTTGGTATGTCGCAGTCGCCGAAGCGCTCGACCTCCCGCTCGCCACGCTGGACATGAGTCTTTCGAGGGCGAGAGGGCCGAAATGCAAATTTCTCACGCCTGAAGACCGGTAGCGTCCACTGTTTGTTCGCAAGGAGCGAACGGTGGAGTACGACGAGTATGCTGGACCGAAACGCTTGTGGACCGGAGGCAGTGACGGGATTGGCGCAAGCACCTGGGTACCAAGGGCGATGTGTGTGGGATGCGCTGTCGAGGGAGCGTACACGGACGCCGGTGCAGCTCAAGGCGCACACTTGGCACGGTCAACCGTGCGCTGGCGGTCTTCCTGGGTTCGCGTGAGAAGCCGCTCGGCTTGCTTGCAAGATCCACGGGGTTTCTCTAGTGAACAGATCAGCAATCTCTCGACGTCAGGCGATGATCGCCCTAGCCGGCACTTCTGTGTCCGCGGCGATCCATCCGCTGTTTGCCGCTGCCGGCAGCGCCACCAGCGGGCCGCCGGTCGCGCGCGTCGAACCGGTTACCGAGGAATTCTTCGGCCAGAAGATCGTGGATCCCTACCGGTGGATGGAGAATTCCAAGGATCCTGATTGGGAGCCGTTCATGCGAGGTCAGGCGGCGTATGCGCGCCAGGTGCTCGATGCCATTCCGAGCCGCAAGCGAATCTACGCCCGCATCGCACAGCTGTCCGGCGACGCCGTGGTCACGCGCAGTGTGCAAAGCTGCGGCGGCCGGATTTTCTACGAGCAGCGCCCGCTGGGTGCAGATAACTTCAAGCTGTACATGCGCGCGGGAATTCAAGGCGAAGAGCGGCTGCTCATTGATCCCACCTTGCTCAAGCAGGACGGTAAGCACGTCTCGCTGGATTGGTGGAGCGCAGCTCCGGACGGCAGCCACGTCGTCTACGGACTTTCGCCCGCCGGCTCCGAGGATTCCGTGATTCACATTCTCGCGGTGGCCAGCGGCGAGATTCTGCCAGAGCGCATCGGTCGTGCGCAGTACGCAAATCCGAGCTGGCTCCCGGACAGTAGTGGATTTTTCTATAACCGCCTCTCGGGAGCGTCGCTTGGGTCGGTCGAGTATTACAAGGATAGCGTGGCGTGGCTGCATCGTCTGCGGGCGGACGCGCGCGACGATGTGAAGATACTTGCCCGGGGTCAGTACGCAGACGTTCCGGGCGAACCGACGGATTTCCCGAGCATCATCGCCGATTCCAGCAGCCAATACGTTCTCGCGGGGATGATCGGTGGCGTGCGACGTGAAAACCCCCATTACAGCGCTCGCTTATCCGATGTCATCGCCGGTCACGCGCAGTGGCGCAAGGTCTGCGACGTCGCCGACGAGGTGGTCGGCGTGTCCTTCCGAGACGAACTGCTTTATCTTCTGACCACCAAAGGCGCGGAGAACGGCAAGGTACTTCAGACTTCCTTGTCGGCCCCAAGTCTGACGAGTGCCACGGTCACCGTACCTGAGAGCGATGCGGTGATCGACAACATCAGCGCGGCGCACGATGGTCTGTACGTCCAGGACATGAACGGTGGCTATGGAGGTTTCCGGCGCGTCGAGGCAGGTGGCCGGATTACGTCACTCCCGATGCCATTCGAAGGCTCGATATTCCAGCTCTCGACCAATACCGCTGACGACGGCACCTATTGGATCGGTACCAGCTGGCTCGTGCCGTTCACGGTGCTTCATTTCGACCCGGGGACCGGCAGGCACTCGGACACGGGCATCTCGCCTCAGCCGCCGATTGACCTCAAACCCTATGAAGCGATCAGGACGAGCGCTACCGTCCGGGACGGAACCAAAGTGCCGCTGTCGATCATTGCCAGGAAGGGACTGGTGCACGACGGCCGTCATCCGGCTCTGGTCGATGCGTACGGCTCGTACCAGATCGTGAACTCCCCGTTCTTCAACGCACGCGCCATCGCGTTCCTTGAGCAGGGCGGCGTGATCGCCACCGCGCATGTACGCGGTGGGGGGGAATACGGTCGGCGCTGGTGGAAGGCCGGCCAGAAGCTTTCCAAGCCCAACACCTGGCGGGATCTCATCGACTGTTGCGAAACACTCGTTCGCGACGGCTGGACCACCCCATCGCGGCTCGCCATACAGGGTGGCTCTGCGGGTGGGATCACTGTCGGCCGAGCACTCACCGAGCGGCCCGCGCTGTTTGCCGCCGTCATATCCAACGTCGGGGTTTCGAACGCGCTGCGCGCTGAGTTCTCGCAGAATGGGCCGCCCAACATCGCGGAATTCGGTACCGTGAAGGAGCGCGACGGCTTCGAGGCACTGCGGGAAATGGATGCACTCCATGCGCTGCGTGACGGCGTTCTGTATCCGGCGGTACTGCTTACCACCGGACTCAAGGACCCACGGGTCGAGCCTTGGCAGGTGGCCAAGATGACGGCCCGGCTACAAAAGGCGACGGCATCGAAGAATCCCGTGCTCCTCAGAGTGACATTCGAGGCCGGACATGGTTTGGGTTCGACGCGAACGCAGGTCGATGAACAGCGCGCGGATGAGTACGCCTTCGTGCTGTGGCGGACCGGCACGCGGGGGTTTCAGTCATCATCGAAGTTACAATAGCTTATTGTTATAAGACATTGAAATAAAAAGAATTGGCTCCCCGGGTTGGGATCGAACCAACGACCATTCGATTAACAGTCGAATGCTCTACCGCTGAGCTACCGGGGAACAGGCGGGCATGCCGAAGGGCGCGAATTCTCCGGCAGGGTATGTTCCGAGTCAAGGAAGCCTCCGGCCCGATGATCGCCTCTTCAGCAGCATTCGGCCGTAGGCGATGAGGTTGATTGCGATGAGCAGGGCAGCGAGCGCCCACTGGATGTGCCAGGTCAGCGCTGGCGGATACAGGATGCTCACCAGGTAGTGTGCGAGAAAGCCGCCCTGGTACCCGGCTTGCCCGCCAAGCTGACGCAGGTGATTTTCCAGCGGCGTGAGCGGGCAGATGCTGTGCGACACCTCCACCCAGCATCCCCACGCCAGCGCGGGCAGATGAACGAGCGCAATCCGGCGCCAGCGCCAGGTGAGAAATCCCCCGAAGATCACAAAGCTCGTGAACGCGAAGTGGGCGACGACCAGAGCATCGGCGAGCAACGACCAGATCATGTGCGCGAGTAGGGCGCACCGCACGCTGCGTTGAGGAGGCTGCGCGGCTTGCCCTCAGGCCGCGTGCACACGCTCGTGGAGCAGGCGCGCCATGCGCTCGAGTGCCTTCTCGAGTGTCGGCAGACTGCAGGCGAAGGACAGGCGTACGTGTCCCGGTGCACCGAAGCCGGAGCCGGGTACCACCGCAACGCCGGCCTCATTGAGTAACAGCTCGGTGAACTCGTTGTCGTCACGGCAACCCAGCTCGGCCATCGCGCGCGACACATCGGCGAAGGCATAGAACGTGCCGGCGCCCGGCAGGCAGCTCACGCCGGGAAGCGAGTTGAGCGCGCGCACCACAAAATCACGTCGCTCTTTGAACGCCGCGTTCATCTGCGTCACGCAAGCCTGATCCCCGCTGAGGGCCGCCACAGCCGCTTTCTGCGAGATGCTGGAAGCGTTGGAGGTCGACTGACCCTGGATGGTGCTCATCGCGTTGATGATCTCGCGAGGTCCCCCGCAGTAGCCGATGCGCCAGCCGGTCATGGCATACGCCTTGGAGACGCCGTTGATCGTCACCGTGCGGTTGTAGAGTTCCGGCACCGCCTGGGCCAGGCTGTAGAACGGCGGTTCCCAGAAGATCTTCTCGTACATGTCATCCGTGCCGATGAGGATGCGCGGATGCTCGATAAGCACTTCACCCAGCGCGCGCAGTTCCGCTCCGGTGTAAGCCGCGCCGGTCGGGTTGCAGGGACTGTTGAGCAGCAGCAGCCGGGTTTTGGGCGTGATCGCCGCCGCGAGCTGGCGCGGACTCATCTTGTAGCCCTGCGCCATGCCAGCGAGCGGCATGACCGGCAGCCCGTCTGCCAGCATCACCATGTCCGGGTAGGACACCCAGTAGGGCGCCGGAATGATGGCCTCATCGCCCGGGTCGAGCAGCGCCATGCACAGGTTATACAGAGTCTGCTTGGCGCCCGAGGACACCAGGATCTGCGCGCGCTCGTAAGTGATGCCGTTGTCGCGCTCGAACTTCGCGATGATCGCATCCTTCAGCTCATCGATGCCGTCGACATTCGTGTAACGGGTAAATCCGCTGCGGATCGCGGCAATGCCGGCCTGCGCAATGTGCGCGGGCGTATCGAAGTCCGGTTCTCCGGCACCAAGGCCGATCACATCCTTGCCCTGTGCCTTCAGGCGTGCAGCGCGGGCGGTGACGGCAAGGGTGGGCGATGGCTTGACGCGCTGGACGCGCCGCGAGACGGGCAAGGTCACTGAATTTCCTGCAGTTCGCTTGAGATCCGGATGCCCCGCTATATTAAGGGATTGTGACCGCCCCGGCCATCGCAGGATCCGCATCCCCCGTGCCCACGGAACAGCAGCTTTTCCAGCTCGAAGCCGATTACTCGCCCGCCGGGGATCAGCCGCAGGCGATCGAGAAACTCGTCGAGGGGCTCAATGAAGGGCTGGCGCACCAGACGCTCTTGGGCGTCACCGGATCGGGCAAGACCTACAGTGTGGCGGAGGTGATCCAGCGCGTGCAGCGACCGGCGATGGTTCTTGCGCACAACAAGACTCTCGCCGCACAGCTGTATGGGGAGTTTCGCGAATTTTTCCCGCACAACGCGGTGGAATACTTCGTCTCCTACTACGACTACTACCAGCCCGAGGCCTACGTTCCCTCCTCGGACACCTACATCGAGAAGGACTCCTCGGTGAACGAGCACATCGAGCAGATGCGCCTGTCCGCCACCAAGGCCCTGCTCGAGCGCTCCGATTCGATCATCGTCGCCACCGTTTCCTCGATCTACGGACTCGGGGACCCGCAGGCCTATCTGGCGATGGTGCTGCACCTGAAGCGCGGCGATCACATCGACCAGCGTGCGCTGCTGCGGCGCCTGGCCGAAATGCAGTACACGCGCAACGAGCTCGATCTGACCCAGGGGACCTACCGCGTGCGCGGGGATGTCATCGACATCTTTCCGGCCGAGTCCGAACGCGAGGCGGTGAGGGTGGAGCTGTTCGACGACACGATCGACTCCATTACTCTCTTCGACCCGCTCACCGGGGCGATCGCGCGCAAGCTGCCGCGCTTCACGATCTACCCGGGTACCCACTACGTGACCCCGCGCGATCGGCTGGTGGGTGCGGTGGACCAGATCCGCGATGACCTGCGCGTACGGCTGAAGGAACTGCGCGAGGCCGGGCGGCTGCTGGAAGCGCAGCGCCTCGAGCAGCGCACCATGTTCGACATGGAGATGATCAAGGAGGTGGGCTACTGCGCGGGCATCGAGAACTACTCACGCTATCTTTCGGGGCGCGCAGCGGGTGAGCCGCCGCCGTGTCTGTTCGACTACCTGCCGCGCAACGCGCTTCTCATCGTCGATGAGAGCCACCAGACCATCCCGCAGCTCGGCGCCATGTACAAGGGCGACCGCTCACGCAAGGAAGTGCTGGTCGAGTACGGCTTCAGGCTGCCTTCGGCGCTCGACAACCGGCCGCTGAAGTTCGAGGAATGGGAGCAGCTCGCGCCGCAGATGATTTTCACCTCGGCGACGCCCGGGGGCTACGAGTCCAAGCACTCATCCCAGATCGTCGAGCAGCTGGTGCGCCCGACGGGACTCATTGACCCTGAAGTCGAGGTGCGACCGGTCGGGACGCAGGTGGACGATGTGCTCTCGGAGATCAAGGTGTGCGCCTCGCGCGGCGAGCGGGTCCTCATCACCACACTCACCAAGCGCATGGCGGAGGATCTGACCGACTACCTCAACGAGCACGGCGTGCGCGTGCGCTACCTGCACGCGGACATCGAGACGGTGGAGCGCACCGAGATCATCCGCGATTTGCGCCTGGGGAAGTTCGACGTGCTGGTGGGCATCAACCTTCTGCGCGAGGGACTGGACATGCCGGAGGTGGCGCTGGTGGCGATCCTGGATGCCGACAAGGAAGGCTTCCTGCGCTCGGACAACTCGCTCATCCAGACCATCGGACGCGCCGCACGGCACATCAATGGGCGCGCGATCCTCTACGCGGACCGCATGACCGGCTCGATGCAGCGGGCGCTGGATGAAACCGCCCGCCGGCGCAGAACGCAGGTCCAGTACAACGTTACCCACGGCATTACCCCGCGCGGGATTCAGAAGGCCGTGACCGACATCATGGAGGGCGCCCGCGCGGAGACCCCGGTGGCGGCGGTGCTGCGGCGGCGTGGCGGCAAGACCGTGAACGCGGAAGACCTAAAGCCCGAAGCGCTGGTGAAGGAGATCAAGAAGCTCGAGTCGGAGATGTTCAAAAAGGCGCGTAATCTTGAGTTCGAGGAGGCCGCCTCGCTGCGAGACGAGATCGAGCGCCTGAAGCAGCTGGAACTGGGCTTCCCGGCGCCGCGGGAGCGAGCGTAAGTGCTTGGAATGTCACGGATTAGCTTGCGTCGCGGCCCTCACTCTTGTATCGTTCGCGCCCCCTCGTCGCAGGAAAATATTTCAGGCGCGTAGCTCAGTGGTAGAGCATCACCTTGACATGGTGGTGGTCGGTGGTTCGATCCCACTCGCGCCTACCAGTTGAGTGAAACGGCGCTCGCGGTCGCCCCGGGGCGACCGCCGGCGCCCTTTTTTTTTGGAAAGTCCTTTGAGCTGAAAACTCCCCATGCCGGTCGTCACATTACCCGATGGCAGTCAGCGCACTTTCGATCACCCGGTCACGGTGGACGAGGTCGCGGGCGGCATTGGTCCGGGACTGCGCAAGGCGGCCCTTGCCGCGCGCGTGAACGGCAAGCTCGTCGATACCTCCTATGTGATCGGCGAGGACGCAAACCTTGCCATCATCACGGACAGGGACGCCGACGGACTTGAGGTGATCCGGCATTCCACGGCGCACCTGCTCGCGCAGGCCGTGAAGGAGCTGTTCCCGGAGGCCCAGGTGACCATCGGCCCGGTCATCGAGGATGGCTTCTACTACGACTTCGCCTATGAGCGTCCCTTCACCCCCGAGGATCTGGCCGCCATCGAAGCGCGCATGACCAAGCTTGCGAACGCGGATCAGAAGGTCAACCGCCGCGTCATGCCGCGTGATGAGGCGGTGAAGTTCTTCCGGGCGCTCGGGGAGATCTATAAGGCGGAGATCATCGCCGGCATTCCCGATAAGGATGAGATCAGCCTCTACGGCCAGGGCAACTGGGTCGACCTGTGCCGCGGCCCGCACGTGCCCTCCACCGGCAAGCTCAAGGCCTTCAAGCTCACCAAGGTCGCCGGCGCCTATTGGCGTGGCGACTCGCGCAACGAGATGCTGCAGCGCATTTATGGCACCGCCTGGCCGGACAAGAAGCAGCTGGAGGCCTACCTCACCAGGCTCGAGGAGGCGGAGAAACGCGACCACCGCCGCATCGGTAAGGAGCTGGACCTCTTTCACCTGCAGGAGGAGGCGCCGGGGGCGGTGTTCTGGCATCCCAAGGGCTGGACGGTGTTCCAGAGCCTGATCGGCTACATGCGCGAGCGTCAGCGCGCGGCCGGCTACGAGGAAGTCAGTGCACCGGAGCTCATGGACGTGTCGCTGTGGCAGCAGTCCGGGCACCTGGAGAAGTTCGGTGAGAACATGTATCTCACCAAGACCCCGGATGAGCGCCTCTACGCCATCAAGCCGATGAACTGCCCGGGCCACGTGCAGATCTTCAAGCACGGCCTGCGCAGTTACCGGGAACTGCCCGTGCGCCTCGCCGAGTTCGGCAAGGTGCACCGCTACGAGCCCTCCGGCGCCCTGCACGGACTGATGCGCGTGCGGGCGTTCACGCAGGACGACGGGCACGTTTTCGTCACCGAGCAGCAGATCAGCGCCGAATGCGTGGCGATCACCCGACTCATCCTGGATATCTACCGTGATTTCGGTTTCGAGGAGGTGGCCATCAAGTACGCCGACCGACCGCCCCAGCGGGTCGGCAGCGATGAGATCTGGGACCGGGCGGAAGAGGCCCTCAAGGCAGCCTCGAAGGCCGCCGGGATCGAGTACACCCTCAACAAGGGGGAGGGCGCCTTCTACGGGCCGAAGCTCGAGTTCGTGCTGCGCGATGCCATCGGACGCGACTGGCAGTGCGGCACGCTGCAGGTGGATCTGAACATGCCTCAGCGCCTGGGGGCCTATTACATCGATGAACACAGCGCCAAGCGCACGCCCGTGATGCTGCATCGCGCGATGTTCGGCTCGCTGGAGCGGTTTTTTGCCATCCTGCTAGAGCACCACGCGGGCCGCCTGCCGGCCTGGCTCTCCCCGGTTCAGGCGGTGGTCTTGAGCATTACGGACCGGCAGGACGAGTATGTCAGGCGGATTACGGAAACCCTGAAAAATCAGGGATTTCGGGTCGAATCCGACTTGCGCAACGAGAAGGTCGGCTTTAAGATTCGCGAGCACACGCTTCGGCGTGTCCCGTATCTTCTGGTTGCGGGCGATAAGGAAGTCGCCGCAAATCTGCTTGCAGTGCGCACACGAAGCGGCAAGGACCTGGGCACGATGGTCCCGGAGACGTTCGCCGAACGACTCCGTGTCGAGCTCGAAAGCCGCGGGCGCCAAGTATTGGAGGGTTGACGAATCGCTAGTGCAACAAAGCGGGTGCGGCGCAACGAGGAGATCAATTCGCCGCAACTGCGCGTGATCGCGGCCGATGGGTCGCAGGCCGGGGTGATGTCCCGCTACGACGCGCTACAGATGGCGTCAGCTGCCGAGCTGGATCTGGTCGAGGTATCCCCGACCGCGGAACCACCGGTCGTGCGCATCATGGACTACGGGAAATTCCTGTTCGAACAGAGCAAGAAGGCCCACTCCGCGAAGCGCAAGCAGAAACAGATCCAGGTCAAGGAAGTGAAGTTTCGTCCCGGTACGGGAGAGGGGGATTACCAGATCAAGCTGCGTAATCTCACCCGCTTCCTGACCGAGGGTGACAAGGCCAAGGTGACCTTAAGGTTCCGTGGCCGTGAAATGGTGCACCAGGACATCGGGCGCAGGCTCCTTGAACGGGTATCGACCGATCTTGCGCCTCACGCAGTGATCGAGCAGAACCCGCTCATGGAGGGGCGCCAGATGGTCATGGTTTTTGCACCGAAGAAGAAGTAACACCTAGGCAGGCCACAACGGCCTGGCCGGGTGTTCGCCCGTAGCGGGTGCGATGAGTGCCTTGCGACCGGGGCTACAGAATGAGGAGTCCTTTCGATGCCCAAGTTGAAAACCAACCGGGCTGCGGCGAAGCGCTTTCGCAAAACGGCGAACGGCTTCAAGCGGTACGCGGCGTATCGACGCCACAATCTCGGCCACAAGCCCCGCAAGGTTAAGCGCCAGGCCCGCTCCGGCGGATCCAGTCTCGTCGACCGCACAGACGTCGGTCGCCTCGAGAAGCTTCTGCCCAATCATTGAGTAAGCGAGCAGCACCATGGCACGAGTAAAGCGTGGCGTGACGGCCGGGCGCCGCCACAAGAAGGTCCTTGGCAAGGCCAAGGGTTACTACAACGCAAGGCGCAAGACCTATCGCGCGGCGAAGCAGGCCGTCATCAAGGCGGGCCAGTACGCCTACCGCGACCGGCGGCAGAACAAGCGCCAGTTCCGCGCACTGTGGATCGCGCGCATCAATGCCGCGGCACGTCTGTATGGCCTGTCCTACAGCCGCATCATCAACGGCCTGGGCAAGGCCGGCGTGGAAATCGACCGCAAGGTTCTCGCCGACATCGCGGTGCACGATACCGCAGCGTTTGGCGCGATCGCGCAGCAGGCAAAGACCGCCCTCGGCATCGCCTGAGTCGGGGCGGCTCTTGTCTGAGCTGACGGACCTGACCGCGCGCGCGCTCGCGGAAATCGCCCGGGCTTCCGATCTCGCAGCGCTCGAGGACGTGCGCGTGCGTTGGCTCGGCAAGAAGGGCAGCTTCACCGAGCAGGCCAAGTCGCTCGGCGCCCTGCCGGCCACGGAGCGCCCGGCGGCCGGTGCGCGCATCAACGAGGCGAAGGACGAGGTGCAGGCGGCCATCAGGGCGCGCCACGATGAGCTCGCGCGCGCGGAGATCGATCGCGAGCTTGCCGCCTCGCGCATCGATGTGACGCTGCCGGGCCGCGGCGAGGAAGCCGGTGGCCTTCATCCGGTGACCGAGGCGCGGCTTCGGATCGAGACCTTGTTTCGCGCGGCCGGGTTCGATGTCGCCTCGGGTCCGGAGATCGAGGATGACTTTCACAACTTCGAGGCGCTCAACATCCCGCCCGGTCACCCGGCGCGCGCGATGCACGATACGTTCTACTTCGCCGACGCACGCCTCCTGCGCACGCACACCTCGCCGGTCCAGATCCGCGCGCTTCAGCAACGCGGGGCGCCGCTTGCCATCATTGCGCCCGGGCGCGTGTACCGGCGCGACTCGGACCTGACTCATTCACCGATGTTTCATCAGCTCGAGGGGCTGGTGGTCGGTGAGAACGTGAGCTTCGCCAACATGAAGGCGGCGCTGCATGGATTCCTGCAGGCCTTCTTCGAGCGCGATCTGGCCATGCGCCTGCGGCCCTCGTTCTTCCCCTTCACCGAGCCGTCCGCGGAAGTGGACATGTCGTGCGTGTTCTGCGAGGGCAAAGGCTGTCGCGTGTGCAAGCAGACCGGCTGGCTCGAGATCTCCGGCTGCGGCATGGTGCACCCGAACGTCTTGCGCGCCAGCGGGGTGGATCCTGAGCGCTACACCGGCTACGCCTTCGGCGCCGGCATCGACCGGCTCGCGATGCTGCGCTATGGCGTGAACGATCTGCGTCTTTTCTTCGAGAACGATCTGCGCTTCCTCAGGCAGTTCCGCACTTTCAGCGCATGAAGGTCCCGTACTCCTGGCTCACCGAGTGGGTGGCCGTGCCGTGGCAGGCGCGCGAGCTCGGCGCGCGCCTCACCATGGCGGGCTTTGAACTCGAGGGCCTCGCTCCGGCAGCCCCGGCCTTCACCGAGGTGGTGGTGGGGCAGATCCTGAGCGCGCAGCGCCACCCGCAGGCCGACAAACTGCAGGTGTGCCGCGTGTCGATCGGGCGCGGCGAGCCGCTCACCATCGTGTGCGGCGCGCCGAATGCGCGCGCAGGGCTGAAGAGTGCACTGGCGCTCGTCGGCGCGAGGCTACCCGGTGAGGTGACGATCGGGGCGGCGAAGCTGCGCGGCATCGAATCGCAGGGCATGCTCGCCTCCGCCAAAGAGCTCGGAATGGGCGATGTGTCGGGCGGGATTCTCGAGCTGCCGCCCGACGCACCGCTTGGGGAGGCGCTGCGAGAGTACCTCAAGCTCGATGAGCTCGTGCTCGATCTGAACGTCACCCCCAACCGCGGTGATGCCATGTCGGTCCTGGGCATCGCGCGCGAGGTGGCCGCCCTAGCCGGGAGCCAGGTCACGGGAGCTGCCGTTGCCCGCGCGAGCGCCGGCTGCAAGGATGTCTTTCCGGTGGTGCTCACCGCAGCAGCCGCGTGCCCGAGATTTGCCGGCTGTGTCATTCGCGGTATCGACAATCGCGCCGCGAGCCCGGCGTGGCTGCGTGAGCGGTTGCGCCGCGCCGGGGTGCGCTCCATCAGCGCCATTGTCGATGTCACCAACTACGTGATGCTCGATATTGGCCAGCCGATGCATGCGTACGACCTCGGCAAGCTCAAGGGTGGCATCGCGGTGAGGTTTGCCCGCGCCGGGGAGCCGATCACGCTGCTCGATGGCAAGGAGCGCGAGAGCGACCCGGACATGCTGCTCATCACCGACGCCGAGGGCCCGGTGGGCCTGGCCGGCATCATGGGGGGCCTGCGCACCGCGGCCAGTGCCGAAACCACCGACGTGTTTCTCGAGGCGGCGTACTTCGCACCCGAGGCGGTGCGCGGTCGCGCCAGGGCGGTCGGCCTTGCGACCGATGCCAGCCAGCGCTTTGAGCGCGGCGTCGATCCGACACAGCAGGGGCGCGCCATCGAGCGTGCGCTGTCACTGCTGCTGCCGATCGTCGGCGGCAGCGCAGGCCCGATCGAGATCACCCAATCTGCCGAAAATCTGCCGCGACGTGCCGGCGTGCTGCTGCGCCGCAGCCGGCTGACGCGGCTGCTCGGGGTTTCGCTGCCCGATGAGCGCGTTGCCTCGACGCTCGCGGCACTTCAGATGCAGGTCATAGCCAAGCCCGAGGGCTGGCAGGTGACGCCGCCCGCCTATCGCTTCGATGTCACCATCGAGGCGGACCTGATCGAGGAAGTGGCGCGAATCGTAGGCTTTGAGGTGATTCCGGAAGCGGACGCGCCGGTGCCGCAGCGCTTTCATGCGATGCCGGACGAGCGCCCCGCGCAAGCCTCCGTGCTCGAAGCGCTCGCCGCGCGCGGCTTTCAGGAGGCCGTTACGCTCGCCTTCGTCGATCCGGGATTGCAGACGCAGTTGTTTCCCGAGCGGCGCGCGCTGAGCCTTGCCAATCCGCTCGCGGCGGATCTGTCGGTGATGCGTGTGTCATTGTGGCCGGGACTGCTGCGCGCGGCTCTCGAGAACCAGCGACGGCACCAGGACCGGATCCGCCTGTTCGAGCACGGCACGCGTTTCGAACTGCTTGATGATCGCTCGCCCGAGCGTGAGATCGAGACGCTCGCGGCGGTTGCGGTTGGTGCGCGTCTGCCCGAGCAGTGGGGCGTTTCGAAAGAGGCGCGCAAGGCGGCCGACTTCTATGACCTCAAGGGCGATCTTGCGGCACTGTTGGCCCTCACCGGTGAGGGCGAGGCATTCACCTTCGAGGCCGCAGCGCTGGGTGCCCTGAATCCGGGGCGCTCGGCGCGCGTGCTGCGGCGCGGTCGCCCGGTCGGCTGGCTCGGGGAGCTGCATCCCTTACACGTTAAGTCGCTGGGCTTTACATATCCGCCGGTGCTGTTTGAGCTCGATCTGGAGGCTCTGAGCGTCAGGCGGCCGGCCTATGTGGAGATTTCCCGCTTCCCGCAGGTGCGCCGCGACCTCGCCATTGTGGTGGATGAGTCGGTCACTTTAAGTACCCTGGCCGAGCGTGTAATCTTGTCAGCCTCAAGTCTCCTGCACAGTCTCCGCATTTTCGACGTCTATCGCGGCCCGGGTCTCGAAAAAGGTCGAAAAAGTGTGGCTTTTGGCTTGATTTTTCAGGATATTTCTCGCACTCTAACCGACGAAGATGTGGAGCGCCTCATGGCCTCCGTGATGGCGGATTTGCGAGAGAAGTTGAACGCTAGAATTCGAGAATAAAGAAATGGCCCTGACTAAAGCGGAGATGGCGGAAGCACTGTTCAACCAGCTCGGGCTCAACAAGCGTGAAGCACGTGAGCTGGTGGATCTTTTCTTCGAGGAGGTTCGCGCGGCCTTGTCGGGCGGGGAGCAGGTGAAACTCTCCGGCTTCGGCAACTTCGACCTGCGCGATAAGAACCAGCGTCCCGGTCGCAATCCCAAGACCGGCGAAGAAATTCCGATCAGTGCACGACGCGTCGTGACGTTCCGCCCAGGGCAAAAACTGAAGGCACGGGTCGAAGCTTATGTTGGAGCCAAAGAATAACGCGCAACTGCCGGCCATCCCCGGCAAGCGCTACTTCACCATCGGAGAGGTGAGCGAGTTGTGCGGCGTGAAGCCGCACGTGCTGCGCTATTGGGAGCAGGAGTTTCCGCAGCTGAAGCCCGTCAAGCGCCGCGGCAACCGCCGCTATTATCAGCGCCAGGACGTGATCGTGATCCGCCAGATCAGGAGCCTGCTCTACGATCAGGGATTCACAATCGGCGGGGCGCGCAACAAGCTCACAGGTGAAGAGGCACGCACCGACGTGTCGCAGAGCCAGCAGATCGTCAAGCAGGTGCGAGTCGAGCTCGAAGACCTGATGAAAATCCTGCGGCGCTGAGAGCCGCAGCGCCGCGAGAACGGCGTATCATTGATCCCCACGCGACTACCCCACCGCGTGAGCAGAGCTTTCCAAAAGAATAATCGTGTCGGAGCGTGGCGCAGTCTGGTAGCGCACTTGCATGGGGTGCAAGGGGTCCCGAGTTCAAATCTCGGCGCTCCGACCAGCTAAAATTAGCACTTGAGTGACCGTCTGTGGCCACCTCTGTGGCCACTTTCATAAGAGGACCCCACGCGTCGATTTCGAAACGACGCCAGGCAAAGATTCGCTCAGTTACAGTCGTGGGGTCTGGAAAGTTTCCTGAACGTCTGAGTCGCCAAAGTGTGGGCTTGCTGAGTCGGAGTAGTTTGCAAACGTCGGTCACGGTAAGCAGTTGCAGCGCGTCGATAGCGTCATCGAGGGTCGTACGGCGGTCACTCGTCCTTTTTTCAAGAATCCGGCTGATCGCATCGGGTGGGTTCCGTGTGCCCTGCGCATCAGTTTCTTCTCCGAAACTTCCATCGGGCAGGCGCGGCGCGTGCCCCGCCCTTTGGGGGCCGCTCTTATTAACCGCGAATGCAGTGACCTCGAGCCGGACGTTGCTTGGTGTTCGGGTACCGCTGTTTCGTAGGCACGGTCGTTTGTGACTGTGGTTCATGTATTTTTCACTTAGTGCCCCCGCGCTCTGCCCCGTAGCGTGCTGGGTGTGGCTTAGGTTTGAATCAGCGGATTAAATGATTCGATCAAATGCGCGGGAAGTCACCTCCGTAATTAGATCCAAATCCTGCCTATTCCGCGGAAAGGCCTCGCGGGCCAATTCGCGCGACCTGAGCGCTCGGGGTGTCCGGGAGAGGAACGTAACTCGAGCAACTTAGTGAATAGATTCCGCGAGTTAGGAAATCATGCGAGCCTTTTACCCGCTAATTTACCCCCTGACGGCTGCTTGCTTAAAAGGGGCTTCTTGCTGGAAAGCGTAGCGGGTAAGGAACACTTCTCCGGCGCAGTTCGCTGTCGTTCATCCGAGTCCGTTTTTGTGCTCGTAGCCCTGGCTCGGCCATAAGACACTTCCGGTTGCATCATCCCACTAACCTGGTTCCAGTCGTCGATCTTTAGGCGGGCGCTCGAGCGGGGAATGCGGCACGTCAGTTCGGATTTGGGTTCTTGGATCATGCCGCGCGGTCTCTCCGTCCCGACACGACAGCGTCTTAGTCACCGGTGCAACTCACTGCCGCGCCGCTGGTGCGCAGCCAAACAGCGAAGGTGGTTCCGACCCCCACCTCAGTTCTGTCGTCGATAGCGCCGCCCAATGCGCGCACAGTCTTGCGTACAATCGCAAGCCCGAGTCCGCTGCCTCTGTCCGTAGCCTTGGTTGTGAAGAATGCATCGAAGATCTGCTCGAGCACCGCGGGAGAAATCCCGCTGCCGGTGTCGCTCACCGACAGTCGTACGTAGACGCCAGAGAGCAGCGATCCGTGCGTTGTGGCCTGTGCGATAGGCACAGAGACCTCATCGAGGCACCGCGAGCACGCCGCCATGCTCCATCGCATGCACGGCGTTGGTGCACAGATACAAGAAACGTAAGCCACTGTGCCGTCGCAGCACAGGCTCATCGCAACTGCGTTCACCGGGAGGGCTGTTTGGTATGCTTGGGCCATCTATGGCCACCCCCAAACACGCGGTAAAGCGGACACGCAGGCGTGCGGCCAAGCGCAAGCAGAGGTCCGCGAACCCGGACAACAATGCACGCGAGCCTACGCAAACGCGAAGCCGTCTGCGCTTCGAAGCGATTCTCAACGCGACCGACGAGCTTCTGCAGTACTCGAATATCGAGAACATTAGCCTGTACGACATTGCTGCGAGGTCGCGCATGCCGGCCGCCTCGGTCCGTTACTTGTTCCCGACCGTGTACGCCGTCTACGTGAAGCTCGTGGAGCGATATATCGAGCAGTTCGCTGCCGCCAGCGCACAGAGCCGCTCGGAGAGGCGGGCTCAGACATGGCAGGAGAACATACGCTCCGGCCTCGAACGCGCGTGCCGGCAGGGCAGCAGCGGCGGACACCCGGTCCGTGAGCTCGACCCATCTCATCAGACGCCCCCTCAGTCCATCGACTACCTGAACTTCGCGGGCCTTACGCTTGTGGGGTGGCGCTGGCTGCGGATGGCCGACGTGGCCAAGAAAGCCCTCGACGGGGGGCAGCGCGGAGCGGGACTTCTGCGAAGGGAAGCTGGCTGCGGCAGCGTTCTACTTCGCTCGCCTCCTGCCGCCGGCGGAAGCCCGCGGCGCGGCGCTGGAGGCGGGAGCCGCAGCCGTGCCTGCGGTGGTGAAGGAGAACCTGCTGGCCTGAACCGAACTGTCGGACCGGGCGGCGCGAAGTGAACGCAAAGATCGTGGTGACCAACGATCCGGGGGCATCGGCCTGAGCCGACGGCGGGTCATATGCGGGATTCGATCGACTTTCTCCTCTACGACTGGCTCCGCCTCGAGTCGCTCCTCGATCGACCGCGGTTCAGCGATCACTCGAAGGCTACGTTTGCCGAGGTACTCGACACGTGCGAGCGCATCGCGCGCGAGAAGGTCGCTCCCTTCAACCGGCTGTCGGACGTCGACGAGCCGCGCCTGGAGGACGGCCGCGTCATTTTGCCGCGCGAGTCGGTGGCGGCCGCGCACGCGTACGTGGCATCCGGGATGCTTGCGGCGTCCCAGGATTATGAATTCGGCGGCATGCAGCTGCCAAGCGTCGTCGAGTCCGCGGGCAACGCGTTCTACTACAAGGCCGGCGGCGCGGTCGGCGGTGGTTCGCTGCTGACGACAGGCAACGCCAACCTGCTGCGCGTGCATGGCACGCCGACGCAGCAGGGCGTCTTCGCAAGGAACGAGTTCTCCGGCCGCTGGTTCGGGACGATGTGCCTGTCGGAGCCGCAGGCGGGCTCCGGCCTTGCCGACATCATTACGCGCGCCGAGCCGGACGGATCTGGCTACGAGAGGGACGCGCTGGGCCCGCGCTACCGGCTGCGCGGCAACAAGATGTGGGTCAGCAACGGCGACCACGAGGTGTCCGAAAACATTGTCCACCTGGTGCTCGCGAAGATCCCCGGCGACGATGGCCGCCTGGCTCCGGGGACGCGGGGCATTTCCCTCTTCATCGTGCCGAAGCTGATCGTCGACGAGAGCGGCTCGCTGACCGGCGAACGCAACGACGTCGTGGTAGCGGGACTGAACCACAAGCTCGGCAACCGCGCCGTTCCCAACGCGCTGCTCAATTTCGGCGAGGGTCATTTCAAGGTGCGCGGCTCTCCCGGGGCGATCGGGTACCGGGTCGGTCTTCCCGGTGAAGGCCTCAAGTGCATGTTCCATATGATGAACGAGGCACGTATCGCGATCGGCCTGAGCGCGGCGGCGATCGGGTACGCGGGGTACGAGGCGAGTGTCGAATATGCCCGCGGGCGCCGTCAGGGTCGGCGGGTCGGCCGCCAAGGCAAGGATCCGTCGCTACCTCCGGTGCCGATCATCGAGCACACCGATGTCAAACGCATGTTGCTCGCCCAGAAGGCCTATGTCGTCGGCGGACTTGCCCTCGAACTTTACTGCGCGCGCCTCGTGGACGAGGTGCGCACCGGCGCGGCGGCGTCCGCCGAACAGGCATCTGAACTGTTGGAGATTCTCACGCCGATAGCGAAGAGCTGGCCTAGCGAATGGTGCCTCGAGGCGAACAGCCTCGCGATCCAAGTGCACGGCGGCTATGGCTACACGCGCGATTTCCCGGTCGAACAGTACTGGCGCGACAACCGTTTGAACATGATCCACGAGGGTACGCACGGGATCCAGGCACTGGACCTGCTGGGGCGGAAGGCGACGATGAACGGGGGCGCGGCATTGCGCCTGCTGACGAGCAGGGTCACGGACACGATCGCCAGGGTCGAGCGTGCACAGTTTGTGGGCAGTGCGCAGCGGCTTGCACGCGCCGTCGCGGATGTGGGTGCCACGACGACGGCCGCCTGGGCAACCGGCGACCCAGAAGACGCGCTGGCGAACGCCGTGCCCTACATGCAGGCTGTAGGACACGTTATCGTCGCCTGGCTCTGGCTGGACGTCGCGAATGCGGCTCAGAGATTACTGGACGACGCTCCGCACTCGCCGCGCACGGACCTGCTCCGCGGGCTGCAGCAGGCGGCCCGGTACTTCCTCGAGTTCGAGCTTCCGAAGATTGATGCGTGGCTCAAGGTCGTCGCCACCCGGAACGGCGTCTGCCGGGAGATGCGCAACGAGTGGTTCTGAGCGCGAGATCCCGCGCAATGCAGCGACACCGGCGCGCGAAAAGTCCGCGGATCCCGTCCGAAATTAGCGGCCCCACCGATAGCGGCAGCGTGCCTGCAGAGAACCGCGCCAGCGTCCAAGGACGGATGCCTAGCGTGGACCCGCGCGCAAATGGGGCAGCGGGGACGCGCGTGAGTACCCGGCGCATGTTGTCGAGTGCCGATGGTTCGAGTCGAAGGTGATGCTCGGCATATCCCCTGACGCCACCATGGGCTCCGTCCATCGCACCAAGGCCGTCTGGGCGTACATGCGCGATCACAACTACGGCCGCATCGTGATGACGGCGTCGTCGTCGGGCCTCTACGGTAACTTCGGCCAGTACAACTACGGTGCAGCGAAGATGGCGCTCGTGGGCCTGATGAACACGCCGGCGCTCGAGGGTGCCCGGAACAACATCCGCGTGAACTGCATCGCGCCAGTCGCGGCGACTCAGATGCTCGCAGCCCTGCGGCCGCAGTCCGAACTTGACCTGCTGATGCCGCATCGCGTAAGTCCAGGCGCGCTCGTGCTCGTCGCCGACGGTGCCCCAACCAAGACGATACTGTGCGCTGGCGCGGGATCGTTCGAGTCCGCAAACGTGACGCTGACGCAAGGCGCGCATCTCGACGGCGGTCCGGCAGCCGCAGACCAGCTGGTCCGGCAGTGGGGCAAGATCGTCGATCGCACGGAAGAGATCGTGCCGGAGTCCGGCGAACGCCAGGCGCGCAACGAACTCGCGAAGGCAGCCTACGCGCGTGCTGCGAGCAGCGGGAAGTAGGACGGGCCCGGCCGTCATCTTTCAACTGCGCGCACACCCCTCGGCAAAGCGTGACTCGGCGCGTTCAATGCCGTGACGTCGCCGACGTACCCCGCGCATGCGCGGCGCAGGGTGATCAGGTGGATCCGAGCTGCGCGTCGTCATCGGCGTGAAGGGTCTGAGGCAGGTAGTGCTCACGCATGACGTCACGCTCGAGATCGAGGGCGAACTACGGGCAGCGTCGTCGCGCGTGCGGATTGTGGATAACCGCCCAGGTACCCGGATGCTAGAGTTCGACGCGATGTGGCCCTAGGGCCCCAGGGTTCGGCGTTGCAAAGTCTTCTGCCGGTGGAGTACCCCGCCAGACTCGTCACCACGAATCTTCGGGCGGAGCGTGGGATGCGTGGATCGACCCGACAGGCCGCAGGATGTGCTGCCGAGCAGTCCCTGCGACACATGAGAGCGCACGGGAACCGTACGCGCAGGATCCATGCGGGTCGCACACCGTGTCCCCCACTGCTGGTTTGCAGGCAACGGAGAGTCGGCTCATGAGTGCCTTCAGAATTTCTGAACGCGCCGCGGCAGTCCGCGCACAGCTGGAATCCTTCATGGACCAACACGTCTACCCGAACGAGGCGGTCTGGTGGGAGCAGATTCGCAAGAACCCGTGGCAGCCGACGCAGATCATGGAGGACCTGAAGGTCAAGGCGCGGGCGGCGGAACTCTGGAGTCTCTTCCTGCCTAATTCCACGCGAGGCTCGGGGCTCACGAATCTGGAGTACGCCACCCTCTGCGAGGTGATGGGCCGCTCTCCGTTGGCACCCGAGGTATTCAATTGCTCGGCGCCCGACACGGGCAACATGGAAGTCCTCGAGCGATACGGCACTCCGGAACAACAGCGCACGTGGCTCGAGCCGCTGCTCGATGGCCGGATTCGGAGCTGCTTCGCCATGACCGAGCCCGAGGTGGCGAGCTCGGACGCGACGAACATTCGGTCGTCCATCGTCCGGGACGGCGATTCCTATGTCATCAATGGGCGCAAGTGGTGGACGTCCGGCGCTGGAGACCCGCGCTGCCGGATCGCGATCTTCATGGGTCGCAGCAATCCTGATGCCCCCAAGCATCGTCAGCACTCGATGATCCTGGTCCCCTTAGACGCGCCTGGCGTCAAGATCGAACGGATGTTGGACGTCTTCGGCTACGACGATTCTCCTCATGGGCATGGTGAGCTGACGTTTACGAACGTGCGCGTTCCGCTGGAGAATATGCTGCTGGGGGAAGGCAGGGGTTTCGAGATTGCCCAAGGGCGCCTTGGGCCCGGCCGCATCCATCACTGCATGCGAACGATCGGCGCCGCCGAGCGTGCCCTCGAGCAGATGTGTCGGCGCGTTCAGTCCCGCGTTGCGTTCGGCCGTCCGCTGGCGGAACAGGGCGCCTTAAGGCGAGACATCGCAGATTCGCGGATTGAAATTGACCAGGCCCGCCTGCTGACCATGAAGGCGGCGCACATGATGGACACAGTTGGCAACAAGGCTGCGAAGACAGAGATCGCAATGATCAAGGTTGTGGCGCCAAACACTGCGCTGCGCGTCATTGATCGAGCAATCCAGGCGCACGGCGGCCAGGGTGTCTCGCAGGACACGTTCTTGGCCTATGCATGGGCCGTGACGCGCACCTTGCGCCTGGCGGATGGTCCGGACGAGGTTCATCGCGAAAGTATCGCCAAGTGGGAGCTGCAGAAGTGGCGGCCCCGACCGTCTACCAAGACGGCACCGAACAACGGACTGCCCGCTGGGGCCTGAGGCTGGTGCCGGGGCCCAAGAATGGGTTCGTCGCCCCGGTGGGTACGCCTCGGAAGGTTGGGAAGCCAGACAGCGCGGGGCGTCCATTGTGTCCCGCAGCGGTGAATTGGCCTGCGCCGTTCGCACCACCGCAGGCATTCGCCACCCACTCCAGAACCGTTTCAAGTTGCACGGATGGAGCGTCTATGACATCGACTACTACGTCCAACAGTTGCCCAGCTACGCACTGTTGGACCTGAGACTTGGCCTCACGGGCCGCGTCCCATGGACGACGTCTCTGTATGTCGATCAACTGACCAGCAAAATTGCCGCGCTCTCAGTCGATACGCACAGTTGTAGTTCGCCGGTGCCTGCCCCCCAGCGAGCTGTTGTCAATCGACCGAGGACGATCGGCCTCGAGCTAAACTACAAATTCTGACAGTGTTTCCCCCGCGCGGGATCTCGACGACGACGCGCTGAACGAACGGCTCTATCCGCGCACGCCGTTCGCCTCAGGCGATTGCTGAGGTGCCTGCGAGACGTGTAGCCGCAAGCGCCCGGAACGCGCGGTCCGTGACCTCCAGCGTCTGCGCGATGTCCGCCTCGGTATGCGCAGCCGAGAGGAACATGTTGTGCCACGGATGGAAATACACGCCGTTCTGGATGCAGCACTCGCCCCACGTGAAGCTGTTGCGGTAGTCAGGATCGTCGTCGAACAGCACCTGCGGCATCTGCACGGGGCCCGTTTGGCGAATCGGTACGCCATGGGCGGCCGCCTGCTTATCGAGTCCCGCGCGCAGCATTTCGCCGACACGAATCGTGTGCTCGAGATAATCGGAGTTCTCGATCTCGTCGAGCGTTGCGATCGCTGCCGCCATCGCAACGGCTGAGAACCAGTACGAGCCGGTCGCGTAAATCTTCGGCATCGTGGCGTGCGTGCGCTCGTTCCCGAGCAGCGCTGATATCGGGTACCCGTTGCCGATCGCTTTTCCCCAGGCGCTGAGGTCCGGTTTCACGCCGAGGCGGCCCCAACTCGAATCGCGCTCCATCCTGAATCCCGCTCGCACGTCGTCAAGTACCAGCAGCGCGTCCTTGTCGTCGCAGATCGAGCGGCATCGCGCGGCGAAGGTGGGCGCGACGAGTTCCTGATCGACACGCACGTCGTGCTTCAAGGGCGTGACGATGATTCCGGCAAGGTCGTCCCCGGCTTCCTCAGCAGCGCGTTCGAGACTCTCGAGGTTGTTGTATTCGAAGTACAGGAAATGAGCGCGGTCCTCCTTCAGGACTCCGCCGGGAAGCGGCGTGCACCAGGCCGCAGAGCCGTGATAGGAACCCTTGGCGACAAGGATCTTGCGCCGCGAGCGATACTCGCGCGCCACCAAAAGTGCGGTCGACGTGGCGTCGGTTCCGTTCTTACAGAAGACCGCCCAGTCCGCGTGGCTCACCATTCCCACGAGCTTCTCGGCGAGATCGACCATGACGGAGCTGGGCCCGGTCATCGTGTCGCCCTTGCGTTTTTGGCGCGCGGCCGCCGCATCGACTCGTGGATGGTGATAGCCGAGCAGAATCGGCCCATAGCCGCACAGGTAGTCGATGTACTCGTGACCGTCAACGTCACACAAGCGGCAACCCTTGGCACGGTCGAAAAACTGCGGGTACGTCGCTGGGAAGCGCCGCACCGACTGGTGCCCGTACATGCCGTTGGGGATCACACGCGCCGCGCGTGACCGCAGCGCGGCGTCGTTCTTCATATCCCACGCCATCTTGGGCTCCGTATTCGGCTGGTGCCGCTGTCTGGCAAGGCGATCAGCCTGAGCGACAATATTTCCGCCAAAACCTGCTTTAAATACCGGTGGCTGGATCCAGGACGCTTTCGATCTGGGTTGCCTCGCCATGCACAAGCCGCCCATTGATCAACATTTGGTTTGCATCGGTCGCCTCCGTTTCATCTAAACAGCCATCCTACTTGCTCGGAACATCGACGGCAGAGTGTGCATCAATACTCCGGCTCATTGCTCCCTGCAGCAGATTCGCGCAAGTGGATCAACGATCTCGTAGTCCAAGGGCCGGGCAGGGTCCCTCGTGACTCTAGTGGGAAGAGGCCTTCAGGTTGATCCGCCCGTCGCCATCAGAGGGTGCTATAGCGTGCCGTTGGTATACATCTCCATAGCCAAGCGCCACCCCCGATTGCTGCGCTTCCACGCGGTCAGCACTCGGTACTGCTCGACCGGGGCGCCCGGCTTCGCCGGTCGACACATGGCCTGCATAAAGCAGACGGCGAGAGAGTCCGATGTCAAGATTGGATCCTTAAGGCTCAACTGGAGCTGCGTTCCTGCTCCCCCCCAATCCGCCACGATAGTTTCGAACTTTGGCAAGAACGCTTTGAGTCCCCGGATGGCTCCTTCCTCCCCGACCAAGATCACCTCATCGTCGTACAGCAGGTTGGCTAATTCCCGAAATTCTGCTCCCCTTGCGGCGGAAGCTTCGAATGCCCTGAGAACTGCCTCAAGGTCTAATCGGATGTCTTTCGTGAGCATCGTGCTTCTCCAGTGGTAGCAATCAACCGAGTGTTACCGGGGAACCCATTTCCACCCAGCGAGGCTCATAATCGCGCCGACTAGAAACCCTGCGGTCTCGCTGATGCCAGTCTGCAACCACGGGCTGAGCCGTATCCATTGACCTTGGTTACAGCAACGCAAAGAAAAAAGCCCTAACAGCCAGCTTTGTACGCTGCCACAAAACGAGTGAGGCCGCGCTCCAAACGCGAAACGATCTCGTCGGCGTCAGTCTCGGTTATAGTGAGAGGCGGAGATAGTAGGATAAGAACCTTGCCTGGGGAGCCGCGTACAATCAGGCGCTCCTGAAAACACGCCTCTATGAGGCGGTGAGCCATCGACGTGGGATCGTCGAACGGCTGTCGGCGCTCTTTATCCTTATCCAACTCGACGGCAATCAGTAATCCGCGACCGCGGATATCTCCGACAAGCTCGTGACTGCCAAAACGTTCCTGCAGCCGCGACAGAAGGTGCTGTCCAACAATAGCGGCATTCTGAGGCAACTGCTCCTGTTCAAGGATATCCAGATTCGCGAGCGCTATGGCGCTCCCGACTGGATGGCCGGACGCGGTGTGGCCGTGGGCGAACATACCGTCCGCTTCACGCTCTCCGTATAACACGCTGGAGATTCTCTCCGAAATTAGGCAAGCCGCCATGGGAAAGTAGCCGCTCGTGATGCCCTTGGCGACGGTAATCAGGTCGGGCTTGATATCAAGCTCCGGGCTTGCGAACCAACTACCGGTCCGGCCGAACCCAGTAATGACCTCGTCAGCTATCATCAAGACGTCATGACGATTGAGCACCTTTCTTATCTCTGTGAAATAGCCGGCAGGTGGAACGACTGCGCCCGTGCCTCCGGTCACTGGTTCAGCAATGAATGCAGCAACTGTCTCTGGCCCCTCAGCTTCAATTAGCAGGTCAAGCTGGCCCGCAAGGTAGCGGGAATACTGCTCTGGATCGCTAAAGCCCGCGGGCCTGCGGTGATAATCGGCTGGCAACGTATGCAGGACATCTGGTATTGGCAGATCAAAGGTCCGATGGACAGCGTCGACGCCGGTAAGACTCCCTGCCCCAACCGTGGCGCCGTGATAGCTGTTGCGGCGCGCAATTATCTTCTTCTTCTTTCGGCGGCCAAGTAGGTTGTTGTAACGTCGAACTAGCTTGATCTGTGCGTCGTTTGCATCCGACCCACCGGTAGCGAACAATACGCGACGCATGTTCGACGGTGCCAGATCAAGAAGTCGGTGCGCGAGCTCAATACTTGGCTCATTGGTGAAGGAACCGAAGGTGTGACAGAACGACAGTCTCTTGATCTGGCTCGCGGCAACCTCGGCAATCTCACGTCTGCCATAACCAATGTTTACGCAATAGAGCCCGGCCGTGCCATCGAGGAACTCCGTTCCTTCGCTGTCGGTCAGCAACGCTCCTTCCGCCTTCTTGATGAGCACCACATTCCTATGTGGAGATGTGTGCAACGCGGAAAAAGGATGCATCACGTCGACGCGATCCTTCCGAATTAGCTCCCCGGGAGCGGGTTCACCCGTTAACTGCGGCTTCATCTCTGATTCGCGATAGGCTCGCTGTCTTCGGCTGCGGCACGAGATTACGTGTGCAATCGACCTCGATTTGACCCAGCTACCGAGCGACTGATCGGCGGCATTATGCGTCCGTGGCTTTACTAAGCGTGACCTCTGAAGGCAACCATAACGCCGATACCGCCGGGGTGCATATCCAAATCCCGCAATGCAATAAGCTGACACGTCAAGCGCGTGGTTTTCCGCTCCCGTGTCACGCGAAGATGGCTATAGCGGGCTGAGGGCGGGAGCGAAGTACCTCCGCCGGAGTGAAGTAACCGTTCTTTGCGGAAGTGCATCACCGTCGACGACTTCACATTACAATACGTGATGCCTAGTTTTGGGACGTAGAGTGAGATGTATAGAGCGGCTTCGCCTTTGAGAGCAAAAAAGAAAAGCACGGTGCTGCGAATGCCAAAGCCCAGCGCGAAGGCAAACGTCGACGACAGCGAAGGCTCCTCTTCCGACCGCGTTGTGGAGTACGTCACGTCTGGATTACTGGCGGGGCGGCTGGTCCCCGGTCAGCGACTGATAGAAGCCGATTTGACGTTGTCCCTTCGAGTCAGCCGTGGTCCGGTCCGCGAAGCGTTCCGACGCCTCGACGCGCTGGGCATTATTGTCGGCGCGATGCACCGAGGAGCGTGCATTCGCTCGCTCTCCAGATCAGAAGCCCTCGAACTACTCGTCGCGCTCGAGCCCTTGGAGATCTTGATGGTGCGCTCAGCAGCGCGACAGATGGCAAGTCGTAGCCAAGCATCGGAGGTTTCACCGTACGCTGATGAATTGCGCCGCTATCGGGATAAGGATCGGGACCTGGAGATCACTCCGGATCGGCGAAAACGATTCACCGATCTGCTGATCGCTCTATCGGGAAACTCGCAACTGCCGTCTATTTACCCGACCATGCGTCTTCATGTATTGCGTCTGCAGACCAATTCCTTTGAGGTGCCGGGTTCGCCGCGAATCAACATCGAAGACTATGCCGAGATCGCGAGAGCCGTGCTCCGAGGCGATGAAGATCAAGCTGAGCGTGCGATGACACGACACAATCAGCGAATGCAAGAACGAATCAAACGTCTCCCGGATGAAGCCTTCCCGGTTACAGGTAACACGTGAAGCCGCATAATTGATAGGTCAACTTTGTCGACAAGGTTTGAGCGAGTCGCGGCGACGAGAAGATCTCGGGCTCATTTGCGAGCCAAATCTAGAGATAATCCCGGCCGTGAGCCTCCCAGAGGCCGTCAAAGCGCGGCCGGAGAAGCTCCACAAGACCGGCTAGCTCCAGCCCCTCACCTGGTAACACGGCTTCCATGCTCTCAGCGACTTCCTGCGGTGATAGATAATATGCTGGATCTATTGCTGCTTGAGCACACTCCGCCATTAGGCGGAGAGCTCCCATGATCTTGTAAGCCACATGTTGACGCAGGCGCTCCTTCATCTGACCTTCCGTCAACTTGCCCCAGTAATAAGTCAGCATGAAACGGTCCAGGAGTTCATCGGAATCCGCCCACATGGCGAGTTCGCCAATATCCCACATCGGATTTCCATAGCCGCCACCATCCCAATCGATAAGCCAGATCTCATCTTTCGCGGTCGTTCGGAACATCATATTGGCGAATCCCACGTCATTATGCGTAAGCACAGGCACGAACGGCTCGATCGCACGTTCGAGCCGACAGGTGACGTCGCGGAAGAACGGCACTTGCGGCGCCCAGGCAGACGGCTTAACTCCTGCTGACGGAAAACCGGCTTCTAAATCCGCGAGATAGCGACGCACCGTAGCGAACGGCGCCCAGTACACAACCGAGTAAGGCAGCGCTTCAGAGCCCGAGTGCAATACCTTCATCACATCGAGAATGCGCGTAAGGATCCGTCGATCCTGTTGGCTCTCCTGCTGTAGCTGCGGACCTTCGATATAGTCCGTGATGAAAAGATGTGGTTCGAAGTAGCGTACGCGCGGGCCGATCCCGAGGTTCGCGGCCGCGCGGGTGCATGCAACGACAGAGGTTTGGACAATCCGCCCCTGATCGAACCCAGAGCGGGCAACGTACCGCCTGCCGTCTCTGTCCGTGATGAAGTACGTCCGATTCTGCAGGCCTCCGAACTTCTGGTTAAGCTCGATCTCGCCGGTCCAAAAGGGAAGGCTTCTAATTCGATCGGCGATCTGTTGCGAACTCCAATTGCGGCGAATCACGGGCGTCTCACTAGAGTGCTCATAGTCTGGCTTCATGTGCAACTCACTCCGGCAGGTCCCAGTGTGCATCGTACCGCACCTGCTCGATGCCCTTAGCCGGAATGTGCATGTTGTGGCAGTCATCGCCAGCGCCGGATGTCCCATTTATTGGATCTTATCGCCGCACGTCTGGAGCTGTTTTTCCTTGAGTATCAGATGTAGCTGCTGGCCCATCCACTGGTTAGGCGGCTTGTACACAGCCTCGAGCCTTGGCACCGCATCCTGACCGGCAGCTAGGTTTACTTCTTATCCGCTGAGGCAGTTGGCCACCGGTGCCGGTCGATGTGGTGCGACTCGCGTTGGCACTGCAGTTTTTGTATAAATAAGCTCACCCTGTCCTAAACGCGAGAGAGGGGATTAGTGAGAGGCTCTGGTGACGACGAACGCACACCGCATCATCGCCCGCATCAAGCGTCTGATCCAGCTCGCGGATTTGGGCGCTGCTGAGGAACTGTGCGCGAGACTGCTTGATAGTTGCCCACAGCAGCCAGCAGCATGGTGGTGGGGGGCCGTCGTGGCATTGCGTCGAGGCGCCCCTCACATCGCACTCGTGCGCGTCAATCGCGGTTTGGAACTAACGCCCGTGGATCCGCGACTCTTGGAGAACAAGGCACTCTGCCTGCACCGACTCGGAAAGAGGGCGGAAAGTGCGGCGATAGCACGTGAAGCGCTTGCACAAGCCAACAACGATGGTGCTTTGCTGGATTCAATAGGCTCGATACTAAGTATATGCGGCGATCAACTCGGTGCGCTCGAAGCGTTCGACCGTGCCGTTGGATGTGAACCGGGAAATACGCGCTATCGCTTCAACAGAGCCGTTGTGCTGCGCTTTCTTGGTCGATTCGATGCTGCTGAGTCCGACTACGATACTGTCATCTCAATTGATCCGGATCGCTATGAAGCTTGGCCCAATCGGTCGGACCTAAGACCTCAGTCTGCAGACCGGAATCACATTGCTGCTCTGCGTGCCAGGATAACCGACTCTCAGACAAGTTCTCGTGCGAAACCGCATCTGTTCTATGCGCTCGCAAAAGAGCTCGAAGATTTGGGAGAGTATGCAGAGGCATTCACACATCTTCGTGAAGGCGCAGCGCTACGCCGTGCCCAATTGAGATACGACATTCAGGTCGATGTTGCCACGACTGAATGGATAATCGAGGCATTTCCGCAGACACTCACTAGCAGTTCCCACGATTCATTGTCGCCGGGGCGTCCGATCTTCATCGTCGGCATGCCGAGGACCGGAAGCACATTGCTGGAGCGCATTCTCTCCCGACACGCACTAATTGACGCTGGTGGTGAGCTTGATTCCTTGGCGTCCGCGGTGACCGAGGCGGCCACGGATATCGCTGGACCAGAACACACACGCCGGGACGAACTGATTCGTGCGTCCGCGCAAATAGACTTCGGGCGACTTGGAGAAGCTTATTTGGAGCGAGTTAGGCCGCTGGGACAAGAGCGGCGTTGCTTCACGGATAAAATGCCATTGAACTATTTGTACTGTGGGCTGATTGCGCGAGCCTTACCGGGTGCCCGCATTGTACATACCACGCGGCACCCAATGGCTACTTGCTATGCAATGTATAAGACATTGTTCAAGAGCGGCTATCCCTTTAGCTACGATCTTGCTGAATTGGGAGCGATGTTCATTGCATATCGGCGTCTGATGACGCATTGGATTCGCACAATTCCTGGCGTGATCACGGAAGTCTCATATGAGAGGCTCGTCACTGACCGAGAGTCAACGACGAAGGCGTTGATTAAAGCATGCGGACTAGAATGGGAGGAAGCGTGCCTGGATTTCGTTGGTAACACGGCACCGGTAACTTCTGCGAGCGCCTCTCAGGTGCGCCGATCGCTTTACACGGGGTCCTTAGAGCAGTGGCGAAATTACCAAGACGAGCTTGCACCCTTGAAACAGCAATTAGAAGCCGCAGGAATCGACACTCAGTAAATTCTAGGGCCAGTGCACGCGCGTGCGCACGGCCGCACGCCGACTCTCTCGTCGCGCCGAGATGCCGGCCCCAATTGGGGCACAGCAAGACATGTATAGCTCTGGACAGTGGTGTGTAAAACCGCACGGAACTTCAGTATGCGCAACAGCCAGGTGCACGTTGCGGTTTCCGGCTATAGCAGCTACGTGCTGCGCTGCTAGGATTCGTAAGGCTACCGACCACATCGCGAGGCGCGGGCGCTGTTGATTGACATCAATTACTTGACTAGGTTCGACTACGGCGCGAGTCGCCATTCTCATTCAACGGCGCTCAGACATGGCCGTACACTATGTGACGCAAGGGCTGCACGTTCGGCTTGCTAAAGCGCGCTGCGCACATGCAGCATCACCTCGGCTCGCGCCGGATTCGGTTACCTAACCGACGGTCCTTGGCATTCAATCACCCATTGGGTTTCGGCAAATGAGGTGGAGGTTGTGCTTGGAGACGAATACGTGAATTGCGGTTCGCAGCCTCTCGATGAGAAGTCGCTCCATTTGCGTCGCCTGGTCATGCGCGCACTGAGAGCAGCCGACAAAGGTCATGTGGGCTCGGCACTGTCGATGATCGAAATCTTCCGCGCATTGTACGAAAGCGTGGCCAGACACGACCCGGCGAACCCCAAGTGGGAGGGTCGCGACCGGATAATACTGAGCAAAGGCCACGGGTGCCTGGCGCTGTATGCATTATTGGCAGACCAGGGTTATATCGATTTGGCGGCGCTAGACCGCTTCTGTGAGCGCGATGCACTGCTGGGTGGCCATCCAGAGCGCGATCCCGAACACGGCATTGAGGCCTCCACTGGGGCTCTAGGGCACGGCTTACCGCTTGCGGTGGGCATGGCCATCGCGCACAAACGAAAAGCCAGTGGCGTACGTGTCTTTGTAGTCGTCGGCGATGGCGAGCTCGATGAAGGCTCAAATTGGGAAGCACTCCTGATCGCCGCCAAATACAAGCTCGCCAACCTCACGATGATCGTCGACAACAACTCAGAGCAGATCTCCGGTTCCCTCGACACGGTGCTGCCGATCGAACCGCTGCGAGAGAAATTCGAGTCCTTCGGTCTAATCACCGCTAATGTAGATGGACACGACCTGGCTAGTGTTGTGGAAGCCCTTGTGCGCGTCTCTTCGCGTGTGCAGGGGCCGCCGGCAGCGGTCATCTGCCATACGATCAAAGGCAAGGGCGTCTCCTTTGCCGAGCAAAACCCCCAATGGCACTACAAGCGGGGCCTCGATCCGAAGACACTTGCACATCTAGACGAAGAGCTCGCTTCAGCAAGGCAAATAGGAAGTCCAGCTGGCACGGAGCGATGAGGTAGCTGAAGATTTATGAGAGCGGAATGTTTACGCACGATTGAAGAGGCCGCGCTTGCCGATGCGCGAGTTGTTGTCGTTGCTTCAGATCCGGGCGCTGGCTTCATGCCGGAACTTGCCAAGAAGTATCCCGAGAGGCTGATGATTGAGGGGGTGTGTGAGCAAGGTTTGGTCGGGATGGCCGCGGGGATGGCGGCCGAGGGCTTCTACCCTTATATCGTTATGATTGCGGCGTTCGGCACACGGCGCTGCTATGAACAGTTGTTGCTGGATTTTGGTCTGCATGGATTCTCAGGTTGTCTGGTCGGCATCGGTGGTGGCTTCCACTACTCTGTGCTCGGTCCAACGCACGTCGCGGTGGACGACCTAATGCTCACTCTTGCAATACCGGGCTCCGTAGTGTTTGCGCCGGCGGAGCCCGACGAAGCGATCACACTGACTCGCTGCGCTCGGGACCTTCGCGGCCTTTCCTACTTGCGAGTGAGTGCCACGACAGAGGCGTTATCGAACTCGGGAGGGCAGATCATTGTCGGCAAGGGGCGCGTCCTCGACGCACCTGCCTCGGTGCTGTTTATATCCTGCGGGTCCGCAACACTTGCTGCGAAGAAAGCCGCCGGTGCACTTGCCCAGAGCGGCATCGCGGCAGGCGTGCTGCACCTTCATACGCTGAAGCCTTTGGACGTACAGACAATTAGATCCTGCGCTGAGAAGGCCAATGTAGTGCTGTGTGTGGAGGAGCACCGTCGGTTTGGGGGTCTCTCGGGGTTAGTGCTTCAGGCGTTAGCCGACGCGGGGAAGCCGGTTACGCTACCTAGATTCGTAAGCGTAGGAGTCGGGGACGACTTTCCCTCCGGCTACGGTAGCTATGACGATATGGCCCGCCACTATGAAATGACAGGTGATGCTCTGGCAGAGCGTGCGAGGGCCTTGCTGTCCTCCTAGTGAGCGATTAGTGATTTGCAGACGGCCGCAATAGGTCAGCGTTCCACACGGATGCGGCTTTTCTGCCCAAAATTCGGGCGGACGCTATGGAGCTCTATTTCTCAGAACCGGGAATTCGCGCAGAGCAGGAGCACTGGGACAAGTACCTGCAGCGCCCGGGACTTAAAGTTGTGGTCGACCGCCGTTTTCCAGGTTGTTTATGAGTAGAAGAGGGCATTGCATCTAGCGCGCATCCTGCGTCGGTGGTTCGAGCAGCGCGTTTAAGGGCCGAGCTGGCATGGGGACTCGCACGGAAAATGAGAGGTTAAATGACGGCTCGATACGAAGTGCGCGATAAGGTGGCCATCGTAATTTTGGAAAACCCCCCGGTGAATGGCTTGGGGTTTGCAACACGTGCAGATATTGTCGAGAGCCTCGACCAGGCCGGAAGTGATCCGGATGTCGTTGCGATTGTGCTGGCGGGCGCTGGGCGGGCCTTTTCCGCCGGTGCCGATATAAAGGAATTCAACACGCCCTTGGCTGAACGGCCTCCCACGCTCGGAACGGTCGTCGACGTCATTGAAAGCAGCGCGAAGCCCGTTGTCGCGGCGCTGCACTCAATTGCTTTGGGTGGGGGACTTGAAGTCGCTTTGGCGGCGCACTATCGAGTCGCTGCGCGTGGCACCCAAGTTGGATTGCCGGAGGTGAAGATTGGAGTGCTCCCGGGCGCGGGCGGCACGCAACGCCTACCGCGGGCGGTGGGACTCGAACTCGCCCTAAATATGATCGTTTCAGGCGCGGCGGTGAACGCCGAGGAGCTAGCGCATACCCGATTGTTCGATCGCGTGGTCGAAGGTGATCTGCTCGCGGAGGCAGTTGCTTTTGCGCGTAATGTGGCGGCAGACGTAAAGGATCATCCCAAGATCAGGGACTGGAAGATCGAGCACGCCAATGCCGCAGGTTACATAGAGCTTGTGCGCGGTGCCGTCCTGGGAGCGTCCAAAGAGTTTCCGGCACCAGCCAAGTGCGTCGACGCGGTCGAAGCCGCGGTGAATCAACCATTCAAGGAGGGCATCCGTCTGGAGCACGAGGCCTTTCTCGCGTTGATCCAAACGGACCAATCCAAGGCCTTACGACACGTATTCTTTGCGGAGCGGGCGGCCACGAAGATTGCGGACGTGGGGAATGACATCCGCCCCCGCAGCATCGAATCCGTGGCCGTCATCGGTGCTGGCACGATGGGCAGCGGCATCACGATGAACTTTCTTAACGCGGGCATGGCTGTCACGCTTGTCGAAGCGCAGCGTAAGGCACTCGACCATGGCGTGGAAACAATACGGAATACCTATGCGAGCGCTGCCAAAAAGGGGAAGCTCAGCGCGCAGGACCTTGAGCGGCGGCTCGCGTTGCTCCGTCCGACTTTGTCATATGAAGACATCCGCGGTGCCGACCTGCTGATCGAGGCCGTTTTTGAGGATTATGCCGTCAAGGAAGCGGTGTTCAGAAACCTGGATGCGCAGGCCAAACCCGGCGCGATTCTCGCAACCAATACGTCGACACTGAACGTTAACCGGCTTGCGGCGCTGACGAAACGGTCTCCCGATGTCGTCGGACTACATTTCTTCAGCCCTGCAAACATCATGAAGCTATTGGAGGTCGTGCGGGGTACGAAAACCGCTAAAGACGTGCTAGTCACCGTGATGGGTCTCGCTGCGAAGATCGGGAAGAAGGCAGTGGTTTCCGGAGTCTGTGACGGCTTCATTGGCAACCGCATGATCGAGCAGTACGCGCGGCAGGCAGGATTTCTGCTGGATGAAGGTGCGCTACCGCAGCAAGTCGACCGAGCGGTCGAGGCGTTCGGCTTCGCGATGGGTCCATTCCGCGTGTTTGATCTCGCGGGAAACGATATTGGGTGGGCGATACGCAAGCGGCGCGCCATAGAGAAGCCAGACTTTACGTACTCTAAGATTTCCGACCTGCTCTGCGAGAAAGGTCGTTTCGGACAGAAGGCGGGCGCCGGTTGGTACGACTACAAGCCCGCGGATCGGACGGCATACCCTTCCAAGGAAGTCGAGGAGCTGATCCTCAGGCACTCACACACCTTGAACCTACGTCGACGCGCGATCACTGATGATGAAATGGTGGGACGTCTTGTCTTCGCGCTAGTCAATGAGGGTGCCAAGATCCTCGAAGAGCGCATTGCGGCGCGCGCTTCGGACATTGATGTCGTCTATGTCAATGGTTACGGGTTCCCACTCTGGCGTGGGGGTCCGATGTTCTATGCCGATACCGTTGGTCTGTACAACGTATTGCGCTCGATTCGCCATTACGCGCAGGGATATCAAGGCCAAGCGTGGGAGCCGGCGCCACTGCTGGTTCGGCTCGCGGCAGAAGGCCGAAGGTTCAACGAATGAGCACGCGGGTACGTCTCAATTGGTTGCGACTCAACTTCTTCCGGAGTGAGCAATGATGGACGCAGTGATCGTTTCTACTACGCGCTGCCTTGGCGACGAGTTGGAGGGGCGCACTTAACATGAGTCATGGTGCAACGATGGGGGGCACGTTGTGCGCCATGCAGTCGTGCGAGCGGGGATCGACCCTGGTGAAGTGGAGGACGCCTTAATCCATTGCGCCAACCCTTAGGGTGCCACCGGCGGCAATATTGCGCGCCTGATCGCCTTGCAGGCGGGGTTGCCCGTGAGCGTGCCGGGCATGACTGTGAATCGCTACTGTTCATCCGGACTGCAAACAATTGCCATGGCCGCTCAACGTGCCATTGTGGGTGAAGGTCGAATTTTTGTCGCAGACGGCGTCGAGAGCATCTCGTGTGTTCAGAACCAGATGAATAAACATATTCTCATTGAGGGTTGGCTACATGCCAACAGACCGACGTCCATTGGAGCATGCTGCAGACTGCGGAGGAGGTCGCTCAGCATTATCGGGTCTCACGCGAGCGGCAGGATCTCTTCGGCGCCGAGAGTCAGCGCCGTGCTGCCGCTGGAAAACTCGCTGGCGAGAGTGCCCCCTTCAGGGCGTGAGCCGGCGTCGTGGATCGCGTGACTGGCCACGCACTGTTCCTAGCGTCCCCGCCTCAAGACCTTTGACACGGCACCGAAGGGGAGATGCTACACAGCAGGTAACGTGTCCTGACGCTCATCACTCCTAGGTTTGTAACTTACCGGTCGTCGAACTCTACGGATCGCGCCGGCGGCTGTATCTGAAGGGAGTTCTCCAAACATCTTGCAATAATAGCGAGCGAATCTGCCCATGTGGCAAAAGCCCCAATGAGCAGCGAGATCCTGCACAAGCATGCGACCGCCGAAGCAAAGCAGGTCCCGACGGACTCGATTCAAGCGCGCAGCGAGTAAGAATTTACTCGGCGATATGCCTAAAACAGCTTGAAAGCTATAGCACAAAGTGCGAGGGCAGACGCGTACGGCGGCAGAGATATCGGCTATGGAAAGCGGGTCGCCAAGACGCTGTTCAATGAAAGCCATTGCTCGGTCGACGACATATGCCCTTGTGCAGGGAGGCGGAAGCGGCAACTTTTGCTCTGGGGGTGTTTGCAAGGTGCCGATGACTGCATCGACGATCCGGCGTCTTATCGTGCCGGTCAGCTTTAAGTCGTCACTCGTACAGCGGGATGTCTCGAGCGCTCCGAGACCGCTTAGTACAGTGCGCTCGAAGGTCGCAAGCAGTTTTGGGTCAGTGGTATAGATACCCGGCTTGCCATCATCGCTCTCGAAGAACCGCTGGCCTGTCGCCTCAAAGGCTTGGTCTTCCAACCAATTCTCATCAATGGCGACGATCAGCCTGCTCGCGCGACTGCTTGCGGTCACGCGCTTCACTGCATCCCATCGGTAACTGATTAGTGCTTCGTTGCGCACCCAGCGATTGTCGCAGTAGAGGCCTCGATCACCGCGATACGTCACGAAGAGACGCGATCCCTTCCAAGGCCTTTCATCACACCTCATGGGAACCGTTGTCTCCTCGAACAGAAGCTGCATCGGGCCGAGCCAAGCCTCCCTTATCAGTCCCTGAGATGTTGTTCGGCCGAGCTGCTCAAAGCATCGCTCCCACGCGCTGAACCCGTTGCCATACGCAGTAGCCTCGTTGGTCGCAGAATATGGAAACTTGGATCGGCTTGCCCCGACCCCGTCTCGGATCACGCTCTCCCGATTTACACCTTCAGTACCCCATTGCCTCCCCACTTCGCATGTGCGCCGTGGTAATACCGGACCTTCACTTGTCGTGTAGGGCGGCCCGCTGTTCGGAAGAGTCTTCGGTAGATTGAGCATTGGACAATTTACCGTGACCGTGGTGACGTGCGAGGTGCGAGTACAATTCTGTAGGACACGCGACCACTTTGCAACAGTCGGTTGTAACGCGCCAGTGGCGAGGCGGACATCGTTCCTGAGAGCGACCTAGGAATTGGCGTCTTGCTTCGCTACCAAATTCAGAAGGTTGAGCGCTTGATCTCAGGATATCTAGGTTGGAGTGCGAGGCGGAGTCGTAGTTTATTCAATGTCTTTCTCATCAAGGGGGACTCAGAGATTAAGGGTTACAGCATTCCTCCCGGGACGGCGTCGCTACGAGCACCCCCCTGCCGACCCTCCCCGCCCGAGGGTGCTCTATTCACGTACCAGTACAGGATTGCCGGAACGATTAGTGCCGGCAACCACGTGATGTCCCCGCCAATCGCCCGTGCGATTGGGCCGCGGTAGAAGGACAAATCGAAAAACGGCGTTTCCACAACGAGCGAGAAACCATACACGAAGATTGTCTTGAAGTTATAGCGGCCGTATCTTCCGCCTACGTCGAAGATGGCCCCGATATCGTATTTTCCCCGTCGGACAAAATAATAATCCACAAGATTGATGGAACTCCACGGTACCAAAACGTAAACCTGCGCTACGAGGATATCTCTAAAGTACGCATCGAAATTGTACTGCGTGGAAAGGGCTATCACCGTTGCCGCGGCGGTTACCGCTGCCATGATCAGCAGCTTCGTGAAGTGGCGCACATGTGTCATTCCATGGAAGCCCGATACCACAGTCGCGGTCGACATGTACGCGCTGTACACGCACAGGACATTGGGCTGAGTTATTCCAACGATGACTATCAGATACGCGAGAAGGCGATACGAACCGAACAGTTGAGCGACGGCTCCGCCTGGATCGGCCGTCGGATCGACGGAGAATGTCGCAAGTAGTGCACCCAGCAACATTGTGAGAGTGGATCCAATCAGCATTCCAAGATAGCTGTACAGGAACGTTTTCGATACCGACACGGTCGAGGGAAGATATCGTGAGTAGTCGGCGACGATAGGTGCGTAACCCAGAGGTCCTGAGACGGCTTGAGCAAAAACCGCTAAGAACACTGTGGATTTGAAGTTCGAAGCATGTGGCCATATTGAAACGGTTCCGACTGCGTGATGAACGGTAAGGTACGCGGCGATCACCAACAAAACCGTCGAGGCGACCGTGAGGTAATAGCCGATGCGGTGAATGAGCTCATACCCAACGAATGCAATTAAACATGTCCAAACCCCGAAGATGACAATCGCAGTGTTATTCCCGACCGGAAGGAACGCGTTAATTGATCCACGAACCATTACGGCTTGCGCGGCAACAAAGACTATATAAACGACAACGACCACGATTAACGGAATACCCGCACCGAGCACGCCAAACTGCGCGCGACTTTGAATCATTTGGGGAATGCCCAGGTGCGGACCCTGAGCTGAATGCGCAGCCATAAACACAGTGCCGATGGCATTCCCGCATATAATCGCAACCGCCGTCCAAGCAAAACCGAGACCACCCAGAATGCCAAGCGTGCCGATCGCAATTGTTAAGACACTCGCAGCCGAGCTGATCCATAGCGAGAAAAGTCGCTTGGGTGTTCCGTAGCGTTCGGAATCCGGTATGAAGTCGATGCTGCGCGACTCGATCTGCAATTGTCTGACTACCTAGCGCGTGATTGAATAAACAAAAGGCCAAATTTCAGGCCACCTAGCGAGACATTGGCTGTCCCATCGCTTGCGGAAAACTGCGCAGCTTCTAGGGTGGAATCTGCTCGAGCGCATTTCGCTGTCCTTCCGCTCCGCGGCAAATTCCCCTCTGTGCTCTTGCAACAAACCCAGCACGCATTCCAAGGAGCTTCGGAGGCCCTTCCGCACTCACGGCAATAGTAGTGACCGATCGCGCTCCATTCAGATTATTGTCTGCTAATCCAAGATGATCAGTGAATGCGGTAAGGAATTACGAGCGCTTACGGAGATAGTATCGGACATAGGAGCGTGGATCTTACATTTCCATTGCTAGCGACCATCCACGCCTTCCGCTCCTGGCAAGCTCCGATCACCGCTTTCACACAAGGCGATAGGTGTGTGGCCAGCAGTCAATGGAGCTTGCCATCGCATACATCCCATGGGTAGCCAAAATCCGCAAGCCCACTGAGAGTTGGACGATCCGTCGCAGGCCGTAACGCGGGTGCGGCGATCGGCGATCAGCTTCGTCGCGTCAGATCGGGCGCGCTCGAGCACGAATGACTCGTGCTCCCAGATGTGCCCTCCTGATGGAATTGCAGAGCCGAACTTCCGCGTGCCATCAGATTCTGTCAGGCTAGATCAATGGGGCCTCTCGCCGGGATCAAAGTAGTTGACCTAAGCCGCGTCCTCGCTGGGCCGTGGGCGACGCAGGCGCTCGCGGACTTCGGGGCTACCGTCTACAAGATTGAAAAACCCGGCACGGGCGACGATACGCGAAGCTTTGGGCCGCCGTTCATGACTGACAAGGAGGGACGCCGCGGCGATGCGGCCTATTACCTGGCCACGAATCGCGGTAAGCGCTCGATCGCGATCGATCTTGCGCAACCTCAAGGGCAGGCTCTAATCCGCGGACTCGCTGAGCGCTGCGACGTCTTGGTTGAAAACTTCAAGGTGGGGGGGCTTGGACGATACGGGCTTGCCTATCGAGATCTGGTGCCGTTGTGCCCGCGGCTCATCTACTGTTCTATCACCGCTTTCGGGCAAGACGGACCTGCTGCGCAGGGCGCGGGCTATGACCTCGCTATTCAGGGAATGAGCGGGCTGATGAGTATCACGGGAGCACCCGACGGCGAGCCTGGTGCGGAACCGCAGCGCGTTGGCGTCGCGATCGCGGATCTCATTACAGGCGTTTACATGATCGGCGCGATTTGCGCGGCGCTATATGAGCGTGAGCATTCGGGCCATGGCCAGTACATCGACCTCGCGTTACTAGATTCGATGATCGCGACACTTGCCAACCAGAACATGAACTATCTGATCTCGGGCAAGGTCCCCGCGCGGCGGGGAAATACACACCCTAACGTCGTGCCCTACCAGGTGTTCGAAACCGCCGACGGTCACATGCTGCTGGCAATCGGTAACGATCGCCAGTTCGCGCAGTTCTGCGCCGTGGCCGGACATCCCGAACTCGCGGTCGACCTCCGTTATCGGTGTAACCCGGATCGGGTGGCGCACCGCGATACCCTAGTGCCAGAACTCGCTCGCATCTGTCGTTCGCGATCAACCCGAGATTGGTTCCAGGCGCTGATCCCCGCGGCGGTTCCGTGCGGGCCTATCAACAACCTGGCTCAGGCGTTCGCCGAGCCGCAGGTCGTCCATCGGGGCATGCGTTTCACGCTCGAACATCCCACCGCCGGGGCGCTCCCTCAAGTGCGGAATCCGATCCTCTTTTCCAGGACTCAGCTCGAATACAACGTGCCGCCGCCGCTTCTGGGTCAGCACACCGATGAGGTGCTCGGAGCGGAGCTCGGCCTCAGGGCCGGGGAACTCGATTCACTTCGTGAGCAGGGCGTAATCGGCTAAGCCCCCGGGCACGCTGCGCGCGTAGCGCTCGCAGCGGAACATGTCCGAGCCCGAGCAGGCGGATTCGTAGGGCCGCTTGTAGCGCAACGCCTTCCCAGACTTCCCGTTGACAATTATCAATAACTTAGCCCGAGGGGGCTGCCGTGCTTTGGTAAGCACGGTTTGAGCCGCCGTGCCTGCCATCCCGCCGCGTCGACATGGTCGCATAACCAATATGTCCTACAACCTTGTGTGAGGACATTGACGCAAAGTTGAAGTCGTGCAAAGCTTAGAACCGATAAAAATGGAATAGCTCAGCATCGAGTTTTTCCCAAAAAGGCAGGGACTTATGGGGAAGAAATCGTCTAGAGAGATCTGTGGCACCTCCGACCGGCGTTTGCGCGCCGCGATCCGCCAGCAGCTCATCGCCACATCGATAGCTAGTTGTATGGCCGCGCCGCAAGTGGCGCGCTCCGGAGACAGTGCCGGAGACCAGCCAGCTCCCGGAGTCTTGGCAGAGGTTACGGTCACGGCCGAGCGCCGCACGGAGTCTGTCATCGACGTCCCCTTTAACATCAGCGCGTACGCTGGCAACACTTTTACGGACATGGGCGTGACGGACCTGGCCAGCCTCGCCCGCATGGTTCCCGGGCTTTCTATCGGTGAACGAGACCCCGCCTTTGCCGCGGCAACGGTGCCGATCATGCGCGGGTTGAATGCAACCGGGGTGTCCTCGTACTACCCGCAAGCCGAACAAGCGCCGGTCACAACGTACATTGGCGACGTTCCGGTGTTTGGGTACTTGCCGCTGGACGACGTGAGCCGCGTAGAGGTTCTGCGTGGTCCACAAGGCACGCTTTACGGATCCGGATCTCTGGGGGGAGCGATACGGATCATACCGAACCGCCCTAAACTCAATGACTTCAATTTCGACGTAGCCACAGAAGGTTCCGAATATGCCTATGCTGCCAATTTTGGCTATCGGGTGTCTGGGCTCGTAAACGTGCCTATCGGGACCACCATCGCATTTCGTGCTGATGCGAGCTATCAAAGTATTCCTGGTTACATCGATCAGATCGGCGTGATGCGCCGTGGACCGGGCAGCAATGGCTCCGCTGTACCTACCCTTGCTAATCCGTCAGACGTCGCGGATAGCCCGGGAGTCTTTTACAACTATCCGGATGTAAATTACTCCGGTATCGCAGCGGCGCGTGCAGCACTCTTATGGCAGCCAGTAGAGGCCTTACAGGCAAATTTAAGCTTTGAGCACGCTCGAGCATTCGGAAATGGGTTTAGCGCGGACAATGCCGGTTACCCAGGCGGCCCCGACGAAATTGATCCGCGCATCACGCAGCCCTCGCTAGGCAATTATCAGATCATTCGTCGCGGCCTTGAACCTTGGACGCGACAGGTCGATTTTGCGGCCCTTGAAGTTTCTTACAACGTGGGCTTCGCGACACTCACTTCTGCCACAGGGTACTACGACTCTAAAGGCGCGGTAACTTTCGACGCCACGGGGGAGGAGCTCAACTACGGCCCGGCGATAACACCCTACTATGCCGGTCAGCCGACTAATCCGCGCCTTCTGGCTCCCGCGCTTGTAGACGACCTTGATCACACTGTTACACAAGAGCTTCGCTTGGTCTCGACTGCCGGCAGCAAACTCGACTGGACGGTTGGGGGCTTCTATCAACAGGAGACGCGAAACGCCTTCTGGAATTACTACCTTCCGGGTACCTATGCGCAAACGCTGGCAAGCGGGTCGCCAGACATCGTGACTACCAACCCAGACGGGAGTTACTTCAATCTTTATAGGTCAGAGCGATTTAAGGAAAAATCGATATTTGCTGAACTCACATGGCATCTCTCAGAACGAGCACAGTTAACCGCGGGTGCACGGCAATTCTGGCAAAGCTTCAACGACTCATTTCAGACGTCAAGCACGGTATTCCTCTACGATGTCTTCAATTACGAATCGGAGACAGTATCGGATCACGTTTTTAAACTGAACACAGCTTACAGCTTGACAGATCAAAGCAAGCTGTATGCGACGTACTCTCAAGGATACCGACGCGGTGGCGTTAACGCGTTTCCGCTTGAAGGCACGGTCGCTGAACCAGCCTCCCTCCTCGTGTATAACCCCGATAAGACGGACAACTACGAAGTCGGCATCAAGGGAACAGTTGCCAACCGTCTTCTCTATAGCTTCGACGGTTTCTACGTTAACTGGCAAAAGGCACAGTTTGACACTAGAACGCCCTCAAATGGCTGGCCGGTCGTGGAGAACAGCAATGGAGCGCACTCCAAGGGTGTCGAGTTCGAGGCCACAATTAAGGCGCTTAGCGATCGGCTCACGGTGATGATGTCAGGCGAATACGCCAAGGCGGAATTCTCAAGCAACTTTCTGTTGCCGACTATGTATGGAATGATCTCCGGGACATCAGGAGAACGCCTCCCGGGCTCACCCGAATGGAGCGCGGCTGTTACCGCAACCTACCAGCAGCCATTGGCATCGGATCGAACCATCACGTATTCACTCAGCGGGAATGTTACGGGCAACGTCTTAAATGACCTGCAGACATCTCAGGACTATGCGGTATTGCGCGCATACTCGTTGTGGAATGCGAGTGTCATGCTGGGCAATCGCAATGGCTGGCGAGTCGGAATTTTTTCGAACAATCTGTTCGATAAAAGGGTGGAATATGGGGCGGTGATTTATCCGCTAGCCCCACAGTTCAATGACCAATATGTGGGTCAGCCTCGCCAAATTGGTCTTCGAATACAGTACTCGCACTAAGGTTGGATTGTGAGCGCGGAGGCGTGGTAAGGAAGCACGCAAACGAGGCTCGCCGTGAGGTGCCCCGATTTAGTACGGCCCGGGGCTTGAGGTCCGCGGTTAAGGTGCGAGCTCAAATTTGCCGCGGGAGAAACTTTCCATCGTTACCCGCCATCCCTTCTGGCCTTTTCGCCACACATACAGGATTCTGTAATCTTCGGCGGGCATGTCCTTATAAGTATCGCAGTGTTCTGCGAACCAAGAGACCGCCAATCGTCCAGACGTTTCGGGTTTCCCGATAAGTCGCAGGCTGCAGGTCGGGTTCTTAGTCACTTCTGCAAGAGTGTCCATGAAGGAAGGAAGGTTGGGGTAGAACTTATCAAACCCTTCGCCAGTAATCGTTAGGTCGTCCTCGTAAAAGCTCTCGGCGAGTGCCTTTGTCTGGCCGGGTTGATGGGCAATCGCGACCGCTTTATTCATGGCGGCAGTCAATTGCGCAGCAATGTCGGGCGTCATGGGTTGATCCCCCGATGCGGCTGATATAAGTCCGAAGGACGCGGTAAGAAAGGCCAGCTTGAGCCATATGCTTGAATATATCTGCACAAAATACTCCCATCTGTTGGTTAGGTGCAGAACTACGCACCATCTTGGGGACCACAGTTCGCATCAAAAACATCGCAGCGCGTAGGTAAAGTACGAGCTGCGGAGACGCAGATAGTCACCAAGGCTCAATTATGAATAATGCGCCTTTAGCGGCTGCCTCGGTAGCCAGAACCGGCAAAATCTACACCGCGTCGCGCAAGGCAGATGTGATGTGAACGCGGTTTTGGCATAACTGTCCGACAAAATCGTCCCGCGAGACCGTCGACATGATCTTTTGATCATGCTAGAGTTTTTATCTCGGCGCTCGCGCACACGGTGTGTACTGACGTTCACGAGGCTGCAGTGACGCCAGGAGAAACACCTCGTACCCTTAAGCGTCAGGAGATTGGGAGTCTCTGTTTCGCACCCGTAGAACACCGCCTGCGCTTCGCTAGATAGGGTCACCCTAGGACGCATTTGACGAGACACGCACCTCGGGCGCGTTGACAACGCAGCTTCCGCTGCCATGACCGCCGTGGTCTTTAGTGTCGACGTGGTCAGGATATGATCAGACGTACATTGCTCCACATCAACGGCGAGTGGCGATGCGGTGACCGTGATAGGTATCTCAGTGTCATTAATCCGGCAACTGAGGCGGTGATAGGGTCAGTGGCACAAGCCGGCATTTCTGATCTCGAGCTCGCAGTGCGTGGCGCGAAGAGAGGATTCGATACTTGGCGCCAGTACGCTCCACACGAGCGGTCACGAGTGCTTCGAGGCGCGGGAGAGCTGCTAAGAAGGCGCGCACGCGCTGTTGCTAGGACACTGACAGCTGAGCAGGGAAAACCTGTTGCGCAAGCGGAGCAGGAGATAATCGGAGCAGCCGAGACGATAGAGTGGTTTGCCGAGGAAGCCAGAAGGTGCTTCGGGCAAACAATCCCAGCGCGCACACCCGGTTATGATGTCTCGGTTCGTCTCGAGCCCGTTGGGCCAGTAGCAGCTTTCAGTCCTTGGAACTTTCCAGTATCCCAAGCGGCCAAGAAGCTTGGAGCAGCTCTTGCTGCCGGCTGTTCAGTGATACTGAAGGGCCCAGAGGAGACGCCTGAGAGCTGCGCGGAGCTTGTTCGAGCCTTTCTTGACTCGGAACTGCCACCGACGGCTCTTTCGCTCGTGTTTGGACATCCCCCGCAAATCGCGGAATTTCTGATTCCACATCAGGACATCAGGAAAGTGTCATTCACCGGATCCGTAGTCGTTGGTAAGCAATTAGCGGCCCTCGCTGGCACGTATATGAAGCGCGTCACGATGGAGTTAGGAGGGCATGCTCCCGTGATTGTCTGCGGCGACGCAAACATTGATGAAGCCGTTGCAGCCTTGGCACGGTTGAAATACTTGAACTGCGGGCAGGCATGCATTTCTCCGACGCGATTTATCATTGAGCGGTGGAAATACGACGATTTTGTGAAGCGCTTCAGCAAGGTAGCGTCAGGGCTTAAAGTCGGCGACGGACTGTCCGAGGATACTTACGTTGGTCCGCTTGCAAATAAGAGGCGACTCGACGCAATGCAGGCACTCGTTGCGGACGCCGTGAGTCAGGGGAGTCGACTAGTCTGCGGTGGGAAGAGGCGCGGCAACCAGGGGTTCTTTTTCGAGCCGACACTTCTGGCTGATGTACCTACTGGAGCGCGAATCATGAACGAGGAGCCGTTCGGACCCATCGCGTTGGCGTTGCCGTTCGATTCGCTGGAGGAAGCAATAGCAGAATCAAATCGTCTCCCGTTTGCGCTCGCCGCGTATGCCTACACGAGTTCACGAGTCAGTGAGGCATACATCGCACACTCCATTGAAGCGGGCATGGTAATGATGAACTGTCCCTACCAATCAATGCCGGAAGCGCCATTCGGGGGCGTCAAGGACTCGGGATATGGCACGGAGGGAGGCGTGACGGGGATTCTCGAATACCTGAATACGAAGCTTGTCACGCGATTTGCTCAATGATTCGCGGAAAGCTGATGCTGAGACTGCTAGGAGGGGTTCGTCGGTAAAGTCACTAACGATCGTAGCAAACTATTGAGCCAACATCAGCCGAGTTGCTTCACATACTTCGGATGATGCTTTTGACTCGATAAACGGAGGAACATCTAGGGGAAGAACTCCGGGCGGGCAAGCTTCCGGGAACTGTACATCAGTACGTCCGGCAGGGAGCGGTGGCGCTCGTGCCTGCGCTCATCTGATGGTTGACGATTACATAGCCAGTACGCACGGCGGGCACGATCGCGATCTAGGGAAAGCGGGGCGCCCGCGAAGTTCATCTCGGAAATCAACGGAAAGGAAGGTGGGAAGTGTGGCTTCCGTGGCTCCATGCACGGCAAAACCGAATGACGAATTTGTCGACTGTGGAGCGCCTCAGAAATCGAGACCCACAAGGTTACATACTAAGTTGAAGCACCGTTCGCAGATCGATTCATTACTGAGACTCGAGTACGAAGGGGGAGAAGTTGCAGCAGGGGTCAGGTCGTAGCTATAGCGGAGACCAAGCACTGTGAAAGGAATATCTCTTAAATTGACAGCTCGCAATTGTTTCGCTAACTTGTCGCACAATTTCGGCCGACAGTATCGGCAAGATCGATCCCTCTGGACTGCGTGCCGCGGAGCGCCCTCTATGAGCGATACTCGCCGTGGATCTTAGCGGTAAACGTGTCCTGATTACTGGCAGCACCCGTGGCATAGGCCGTTGTGCCGCAGAACTGTTCCTTGCTGCTGGCGCAAGGGTTGCCGTCAACGGTCGTACGAGTGCTAGCGTTGCTAAGGCGGTGGCAGAACTCCGCGGGCAGGCGGTAGTTGCGGCGCCTGGTGACGTATCGACAGAAACTGGCTGTCGGCAGGTGGTGGAGTCGGCACTTCGGGATCTCGGGGGTCTTGACTGTCTCGTGAATAATGTCGGAGCTTATGCTTCGACTCCAATGTTGAATGTGACTGAGTCTGATTGGGACGAGGCAATGAATGCCAACGTCCGATCGGCCCTGCTGTGTGCAAAAGCTGCGCTCCCTGCGCTACGTGCATCAAAGGGCAGCATTGTGAATGTCGCCTCATTTGCCGCACTGCTCGCGGGTCCGCGCCCCAGCTTTCTCTACTCTGTGTCGAAGGCGGGACTGTTGGGTCTGACACGTGCCCTGGCGATCGAGACCGCGGCAAATGGCGTGCGGGTCAATTGTCTGTGCCCAGGGATTGTAGATACTCCCGGTTTCGGTGCACTTATAGGCGCATCGGATAGTACATTTCGGGAGACAGCGGTCAAGGTTGTACCGCTAGGCAGGCTTGGAAAGCCTCGCGAGTGCGCCTCTGCCATGCTGTATTTGGCTTCAGATGACGCGGCCTTCTTTACGGCAAGCATTCTCGTTGCCGACGGTGGTACATCGACTGCGTCCGGTTGGATCGTTGGCTCGTAATCCAGTGATCAGAGCAGATTGCATGGGATCGCGCTGGTGAATACTTTCAATCTGAACTTCGAAGGTAAGCGCGTACTGGTAACTGGTAGCACGATGGGAATAGGGCACGCCATAGCTGGTGCGTTCCACGGCGCAGGTGCTCATGTCGCAATCAACGGCCGCACGCGCAAGTCGGTGGCAAACGCCATTGATGCTCTTGGCGGCGGAGATCGGTTGTTCGCCGCATCAGGCGATTTTTCGCAAAACGTTGAGCGCACCGCCGCGATCTCGAGCGTGCTTGCGGCATTTGGCGGACTCGATATTCTGGTTGTTAACGCCGGACGCGGTGATGAGGTGACAATTGATGCGATGACGTTAGCTGATTGGGACGCAATGATTGGCTTGAATATCAAAGCAGCATTTTTTGCATCGCAGGCCTGCGTTCCTGCTCTCCGTCAGAGTCGCGGATGTATTGTACACGTCGCTTCAGTGCTGAGTCTTATCGCTACGGCACCGAACTCAATCTTGTATTGCATAAGCAAGAGTGCGATGGTTCAGATGACTCGCTCGATGGCCGTGGAGCTCGCGCCCTATGGCGTTCGGGTGAATGCGATTGCCCCCGGATTCATGGACACTCCCATGATTGCGCACGATAACGAGCAGGCTGACAACCAACTTTATGATTACATAAATTACACGGTTCCACTTGGCCGTATCGGACAGCCTGACGAATGTGCCGGTGCAGTGCTGTACCTCGCTGCACCTTTTGCTGGCTTCACGACAGGCTCGGTCTTGGTTGTGGACGGCGGAATCATGGCCGGTCGTCGGATCTGACAACTTCATCAACTGTGATGGATGTCAGTTGCTGGGTTGATACACGTCATCAGGTGCCCAATGTTTCACAGCGAATGCTTCATGGCGCTTCCGCAAGGGTTTGCGGTTCAAATGATTGGTCCAACAGGGCTCACGACCCTTGTGTATATAGCTGCCGATTGGAAGGCTGACTTGCCTGCGCTTGCTGCAGATCCACCCGATTCGCTTGACCTAAATAGCCAGCACCGTTAGTAGGGGGAGCCGTGTCTGATTCACAACTGCAACAAAGCGGCACGCAGCTATTCAAGGTCCTGACCTTCTTCGATCTGATGGTCTATGGTCTCGTTTACGTCTCCCCAGTCGGGCCTTGGGGGACCTGGGCGTTCGCGAGCGATCTCGCTGGTGGGGCCGTCGCGCTTGCGTTTCTGATCGGGGTTGTCGCCCTACTGTTTACGGCTTTCTCATATGCAACGATGGCAATGGAAGTTCCGGATGCCGGATCTGTGTATACATACGCGAAGGTTTCCATGGGGGAGGCTGTGGGGTTTCTCGCGGGATGGATGGTGCTGCTCGACTACATCCTACTGCCGGCACTGATGTACGTTTTCTGTGGAGCTGCGCTCGGCGCTTTCATACCAGTAGTGCCCGCATGGGCATGGATCCTCACCGTTGCAACATACAACATCGCAGTGAACTGGTTCGGTATCAAGAACAGTGCTCGCTTCAACTTTGGTACCCTGATTGTGCAGTTTGTACTGTTATTTGCCGTGCTTCTTCCGACCGTCTACGTACTTGTCAAGCACCATAGTCCGATATTAAGTGTCACACCCTGGTGGAATGCAAACGCGACGCCGCAGGGACTTTTTTCCGCTGCAACACTCTGCGTCCTCGCATACACCGGGTTTGACGCAATAACTACCCTCGCATCTGAGGTGCGACCTGAACAGCGCCACCTGATCGGCCGATCGGTTGTTGCGACACTGGTGTTTCTCGGGGTGCTTGGGATCTTCAACGTCTGGCTTCTTAGCGACCTGTCGGTGGGATTGAAGTTCAAGGATCCCACCGTGGGAACATTCGATGCGGTGAGTCATCGTATTGATCCAACGCTTGGGACTATAACCGCGTGGGCGGCAGCGATCGTCACTGCTATCTCAATCACGCCACCCATGGTGACTGCAGTGGCGCGTGTGCTATATGCGATGGCCAAAAATCACGAAATGCCGCACGCTCTCGCGAGAATCCACCCTCGCTATGGGATACCGCACGTGGCTCTGCTGGTCTCCGGGGGAATCTCGATCGCCATCGCGCTCTATTTCGCCGGTGCGTTCGATACCCTGACTGCCATGGTCAATTTCGGCGCAATGGTCGCATTCATCGCAGTCAATGCTTCTGTGATCGTATTGTTTGCTGTCAGGCGCCGTTCGAAGCGCTGGATATCCCACGTAGTCTCGCCGATCTTGGGAATTGGAATGCTGATTGCGGTTCTCACACAGATGCGGATGGTCGGTCTAATTGTGGGGTTCGGTTGGATGGCAGCCGGAATCGTCGTGTGTCTGGTTCTCAGGAGACGGCGGGTGGCGGGTCTACCGAGGCCTCCGGTTTCTGTAGCGGCGTCCTCGACCAGAAGTTAGTGCACTTGCGACCATTCAGGCCCACGATCGTAAGTCGCTCTCACTGAAGTAACCACCGGATCGCTATGTCCCGCTCGCTGGATCAGACGCCTGTCGCGAAGAGACTGTGGCAGACGAACAGCTGGGGAGTCACTCTACTGTGGGCGACTGCGAAGCGTGTGAAGGCGTCGCAAATGCGACTCCATTCCAAGAAGCTTTTGACCACGTTGTGGTCGCATGGCTCTGGCTCGACCTGGCGCTCGCCCACGGTGATCTTAGCTGTCGGCCGGACCAACGATCGCCACTCGTGCGCGCGGGGTGCGTCAGGCGGCGCATTATTTCTTCGCCTATGCGAAGTGCTGAAGGTGTCTGCGTGGCCTGTCGCAAGTCGTAACCCGACGTGTCGAGATGTGGAAGAGCAGTGGTTCGACGCATGAATCGCACGATACATGAACTATTCAACCTGGAGGACCGGATCGCGCTGGTGACGGGCGGGTCACGAGGACTTGGTCTTCAGATAGCGCAAGCACTGGGCGAGGCTGGAGCAACGGTCATTCTGACGGCCCGCAATAACAAGGATCTCGAGGCGGCCTGTTCAATGCTCCGCGAGCGCGACATCGTAGCGCTGCCAGTTGCCGGCAATGTCGAAGACGCCGCCCAAATCGCGCAGATGTGCGCGGCGACGCTCGCAGAACATGGCCGGGTCGACATTCTCGTTAACAACGCCGGTGCCACGTGGGGGTGTCCCGCGGAAGATCACCCCCTTGAGGCTTGGGACAAGGTGATGAACATCAACGTTCGCGCCGTTTTCCTGTTCTCGCAGTACCTCGCGAGACACAGCATGATCCCACGCCGCTACGGGCGAATATTGATGATGTCGTCAGTAAGGGGGTTCCGCGGCAATATGCCAGGTCACGAGACCGTCGCTTACAACACGAGTAAAGCAGCCGTCATAAATATGACGCGATCGCTAGCCGGCGAGTGGGGGAGGTACGGGATTACAGTCAACGCGCTTGCACCTGGTTGGTTTCCCAGCCGAATGACACAGTCGATACTGGCGGCTAAGGGAAAGGGGATGATTACGCGCACCCCGCTCGGTAGGTTCGGTGGCGACGAGGACCTTAAGGGGGCAAGTGTGTTATTCGCATCGGATGCGGGTAGGCACATCACGGGGCAGGTGCTCGCAATTGACGGCGGGGAGTCTGCGATTGGCTGATGATGGCAGCGGAAGATCACCTGAATGCCGTTGGCATGCCAATCTTAGATCTCCTCAGTTCTTTGACTCTAATCCAGGGGAGGACAAGGCCGAAGAGTGCCTGAGTAACGCTCACGTGCTGGCAAGTCGATTGCATCCCGAAGGCTGCAGACTTCAGCACCGGCATCACAGCGAAATCTGAGCCACTCGGAAGGTCTTCTTGTAAACCAATATGACTTCTTACGCTCGCACGCTCCGGCTAATAATTTTCACTGCAGCAATTGTAGTCTGCTGGGTTGCATGTTGTGAGGCGAAAGAACAAGACGACGCCTCGCAGCAATCAGCCGTGACCGTCATCGGACTGGGTCACATGGGCAGCGTACTGGCAAAGACTTTTCTCGACCACGGACTCAAGTTGACAGTATGGAACCGGACGGCCTCGAAATCCGAAGTCCTCGTAGCTGCTGGTGCAGTGCTTGCGAGAAGTCCAAGCGACGCAATCGCGGCTAGTCCCATCACTATCTTTTCTTTGACCAACAAAGCTATCGTTAGAACGATTCTGAGCCGCCCCGAAATTGCTCGCACCCTAAAGAATCACACGATCGTCGACCTAAGCACGGGTCCGGCGACCGACGCACGAGCGAATGCGGCACAGATTGCTGCCGCGGGTGGTAGCTACCTAGATGGTGGCATCATGGAATATCCACGTAGTATCGGACATGTGGACGCGGTCATCCTCTATTCGGGGTCCGCGACAGCGTTCCGAGCGCACGAGAGAACTCTTGCCGTCTTGGCCGGAGCTCAACGATATCTCGGCGAAGATCCCGGTGCTGCTCCAACAGCCTACTTGGCTTTATGGAACTACTACTTCGTTGCTCTCGGCGGGTACTTGGAGGGCGTAGCTCTTGGCCAGACAGCCGGTGTCCGCGTTGCAGAGTTTGGCTCGCTCGCGGCAACGATGACGCACAAACTCGGCGACGCACTGGCTGATGTCAACCGCAGAATCAACACAAAGGATTACTCAGGGAATCAGGCTCCGACTGACGAGTATCTCGACGGTTTTGAGCAAATTCGGCAGGCCATGATCGAGAAAGGACTAAGTCATCGTGGTGTCGATGCAATGATCGGCTATGTAGAAAGTGCACAGAAAGCGGGTAACGGCGACAAAGACATTGCCATCCTATTTCGTACGATAGGTGGCCATGACTAACACCAGAGATGCTCGTCCTTTGGCGCGCCGAGCACTGTGCGGTGGGGATGTTGAGCGCTATCCTTAGTAAGGTTAGGCCTATATTCGCGAATCGGCGACTTGTCATGGCCCTGTAACCGGGAAGGCCTCATCCGGGAGATGTTTGATTCGTTCCTGCATTCGCTGATTGTGTCGTGTCATCGCACGCTCAGCTTGATCTTCATCCCCTCGGAGCACGGCTCTCGCGATCTCGGCGTAGTCTTCGATGTTTATTCGCGGCGAACCCGGCACCTCAAAGGAATTGGTCTGCAGACGCAATACATGAAGGCGCATGGTCGGGTAAATGGACGGCAGTTGCGAGTTTCCCGATAGAGCGATCAGCAGATCGGTGAATCGTTTTCGCCGATCCGGAGTGATCTCCAGGCCCCGATCCTTATCCCGATAGCGGCGCAATTCATCAGCGTACGGTGAAACGTCCGATGCTTGGCTACGACTTGCTATCTGTCGCGCTGCTGAGCGCACTATCAAAATCTCCAAGGGCTCGAGCGCGACGAGTAGTTCGATGGCTTCTGATCTGGAGAGCGAGCGAATGCACGCTCCTCGGTGCATCGTGCCGACAATAATGCCCAGCGCGTCGAGGCGTCGGAACGCTTCGCGGACCGGACCACGACTGACTCGAAGGGACAACGTCAGATCGGCTTCTATCAGTCGCTGGCCGGGGACCAGCCGCCCCGCCAGTAATCCAGACGTGACGTACTCCACAACGCGGTCGGAAGAGGGGCCTTCGCTGTCGTCGACGTTTAGCTTTGCACCGGGCTTTGGGATTCGCAGCACCGTGCTTTTCTTTTTTGCTCTCAATGGTGGAACCATTTTCTACATCTCCCACTAAGTCGCCGGAAACGCGATCCACCCTCGCGACAACCACACTGTACGTCTGCCATATTGTAATGGGAAGTCGGCACCCTACCAGATGCATTTTCCTTGAGGGTCTCCTCCGATTCCTTAGTCAGGCCAGCGACTTCCGCTCGCGAAGTCATGGGCAGCGGTATTCGCACTGATATTGACGTAAGTCGTTTCTTTTTCGTATGATTGTTGCACAATATCAGCTGACATCCTTGTGGACCAATTGGTAGTTTGGAGGCGCAACGTCTCTCGCTGACACGGAATCACCGTCGCCCCGAACCCGGGCTTGCGGGCTGCGGTAACGGCCGCTACTTCTGGAGCGGAGGCTCGGCGCGATTGTCTCGGGGAGGCCGTCCGCTTTTCATAGTCCAAGCAATATTCCTTTTCCTTGATGCTTTGTCGCGCAATCAAATCATTTTTGGAGGCCAGCATGCGCCAGTTTCAAGGCATTATGCGACCTGCGGACGACTTCAGGTGCCTGCGCAAACTGGTAGGTTGGCTCAAGCCGAATAGTCGGCTATGGCGATCCTGCTATGTGTATGGACTAGTGGGTCTTACCTGCAGCGCGGCCAGTCACGCCCAAGAAGGGCATGAAGTGCGCAATACCGACTGGGAGCTGATCGGAAACTCTGCGGAAATTCACCAACACTCGGATTTGTCCCAGATCAACCGGCAGAACGTTTCTCGGCTGGGCCTGGCTTGGTCAGCAGACATTCCTTCGGTTGACGGTCTTGTTGGAAATCCGCTCATTAAGGACGGCGTCATTTTCCAGAGCGGTGCCCGTGGCCGGATGTACGCAAATGATCTACGTACCGGCGCCGCCATCTGGAAATTCGAGCCGCCGTATCAAAATCCAAAGGATTTCGTTCGTGCGTGGGCGAGTACCTACAACCGTGGACTTGCACTCGCGGATGGACTCGCGATCGTAGGAACGGGAAACTGCGAACTAATCGCAGTAGACCAAAAGACGGGAAAAGAACGGTGGCGGGCAACTGCGTGCGAGTCTAACCAGACACAGGCTATAACAGGCGCACCCCGCGTAGGCGGCGGGCTCGTGTTCATTGGCAATATGTGCGGTGACTCCGGTGCTTCGCGCGGTCACGTTGATGCGTTCGATGTGAAGACTGGCCGGCACGTGTGGCGCTTCTACACCGTGCCGGGTGATCCGTCTAAACCGCAAGAGAGTGCGCTCTACGAACAAGCTGCAAAGAGCTGGGGCACAGACTGGTATAGCAAGTCTCATGGCTGCGGGAGCCCGTGGGATGCGATGGCATACGACCCGCAACTTGATCAGCTGTATGTGGGAACCGGAGGCCCGGCGCCGTTTACGCCAACAAAGCGCGCTAGCGATGCGGGCGATGAGCTGTTCACGAATGCGATCATCGCCCTCAAAGCTAAGACCGGTGAATACGTTTGGCACTTCTCCGAAGTTCCGCACGATGCTTGGAATTATGAGGCCGCCGTCGGAATCGTGGTGGCCGACTTGCCAATTGGTGAAGCGTCGCGGCGTGTAGTGATCAGTGTCCCGAAAAACGGTTTCCTTTACGTTCTCGACGCGCGGACCGGGAAGTTTGTGTCGGGCAAAGACTATGCTCCGATCAATTGGGCATCAGGACTTGACAGCGCCGGTCGGCCGATCCCGAACCCCGCCGGGCGGTACTGGGAGCGCCCGGGTGGAACCGCGGTTGTTTTGCCGTGCAACATGGGCGCGCACGGCTGGGAAGCGCTTGCATACAGTCCAAAGGATCATCTGGTTTACATTCCGGAGCAGGTAATACCGGCACGAATGTCGTTTGACAGTCGCGCTAGTGTCGGCGGCCTTAGCATGTACTTTTATGTCGGCAGCGAGCCGGGATCTAGATACTCGGCATACGGCGAGCTCGTGGCCTGGGACCCTTTGACACAGACGGCACGGTGGCGCCACAAATACACAACCCCGGTCAACGGCGGCTTGCTTCATACGGGGGACCTCGTTTTCCAAGGAACAGCTGACGGCAATTTCATAGCCTTCGGTGCCTCCGACGGTAAAGTGCTCTGGTCGAGACAGGTAAATGGCGCCCTTCGGGGTGCACCTTCGACGGTTATGGCTGATGGTGTGCAGTACATCGTTGAGGCGTCGGGGAATGCGAATTCCTCCGGCACATCAAGTTATGTTGCTCGCTACGCGGTTCCACCACAGTCGCGCACCCGCGCGCGATTAGTCGCATTCAAACTAGATGGAACTGCGCCGCCCCCTCCCGCGAGAGTCGTGCCGCACATCCAGAAGCCGTCGGTTCATCGCTTTGAGGCCGCGCTGTCGCGAGAAGGTGAACGTATATATGAAGTCAATGGCTGCGCCGATTGTCACGGAACAAATGCAGAGAGTGCTGGAGGATCGGTACCAGACCTAAGGTATGCAATGCCGGCCAGCCCCAGGAGCATGGCGGACATTGTAATCCGTGGCGCACTCACGGATGCCGGCATGCCCGGCTCCCCCGACATGACAGAGTCTGACGTCAACGCGATTTATGCGTTCGTGGTTAACGAGGCATGGGACGAGTACGATGCGCAAACGCTCGCCAATCGCGCAACGAAGCCTAAATCGCAATAAGCGCTTCGACCACAGGTTGGGATTGAGTACGAAGGCGATGCAGGGAACGCGCAGTGCCGCCTACCTGCACATTGTGCGTCGCAACAGGCAAACGGCAATACGCGGCTGGAACGCGACGTTTTTTCGCGTTAGCACTTCAGTACAACACGCGTCGAAGCCATCGCTGCTGGGTCGGGACAACGCTGACGAGAGATGATGGCCTCGCACTTTTCGGATGACGGCCGAATTGCGGATCACGCGCCTATGTTTTGCGAGCCGTGTGAGTACGACCTGGCTGCGTCTGCACTCTGAAGCGCGGGACGCGAAGACAGCGGAGGACAGAACGCAGTGAACAGGCAGCACGACTCGCTCGAGGCAGGTTACATTGTATTCGCTGGAAGCGTCGTAGCGGCCGCCACCGGAATGAATTACAGTATTCTTCCAGTCTTACTCGAGAGCGTCGCCAATCACTTCCATTTAGATCCCCGCCAGATTGGCTGGCTAGGATCTGACTATCTCGGCGGAGTTGCGGCGGGGGGATTGACGTCCATACTCTGGATCAATCGAATCCGATGGGGCGTATTCTCGGCAGGCTGTCTGCTCACTCTAGCGGCGGGAATGATCGTAGCATATTTGCTCGGCCCCAGCCTTCCAGCCTTGGCGGTAACCTTTGTAATCGGCCTCGCCGCAGGAGCGGCCTATTCCATCGCTATCGCTGCCATTGCGGCTACGCCGATGCCACAAAAGGGATTTGCGGTGATGTTGGGGGTAGAGCTAGGAAGCGGCACCGTAATGCTTTGGGTGTTGCGGCCTTGGATCATAGAAGCATGGGGTGCGCTCGGTGCAGTCCTGGTTATTTCGGCCATTTGCGCGATATCAGCGGGTGCATGCATATGGCTGCCGTATGGGGGCGTGCAACAGCGCCAAACTGGGGGAGGCGGAGCCGCGGCATCGAGCGCGGTGCGCTGTGCGCCGTGGATCGGCGTAGTAGCTCTGACCATACATATCGGATTCTTTACCGGCTTGTGGGTGTTTCTTGAAAAAATCGGCCTAGATCGCGCGATGTCGGGTGTTTCTACAAGTCGTGTGTTGACAGGGGCAATGGCCGTTGCGACGACGCTGGCACTGATAGCGTCCCGCCTGGGGGGTAAAGTAAGTCTTGTTGTGCCGCTGTCTTTCGCAATGCTCGCTCAGAGTGCAGGCGCAGTTACACTCATGCTACGTCAAGATGTACCCGGCTTTCTTGTCGGGGCGCTGCTGATCGTTGGCCCATTCGCGTTCGCTTTGAGCTATCAGCTAGCGTTGGTTGCCGTCTCTGACACAACTGGGAAGGCAGCTGCGTTTTCGGGTGGAG
>Ga0209624_10000197_pt1 | contig 55847 bp, 54 predicted proteins | sample JacPinW_OM2H0_O1_FD_188565 | JGI IMG/M metagenome (GOLD analysis project Ga0209624, IMG submission 188565) | Forest soil microbial communities from Algoma, Ontario, Canada - Jack Pine, Ontario site 1_JW_OM2H0_O1 (SPAdes) (version 2) | ecosystem: Environmental > Terrestrial > Soil > Boreal... | reverse complement strand
CACTCGGTATCCCGGCCACCCCAAAATCTTTGTCCATTCGTTCTCGCTCATCCACAGAGCGTACGAAAATCTTGCTCTTTAGAAAAGCCCGTCAATCCATCACTTGTTCAGATTCCTGCTCAGAGCCAATGATTCGATACTTCCATTGACCGATGCGGTACCTCGGCCGGGCACGCCCCAAGCGTGGTCTATAATCCCAATCAGGGGTTTTCCCTAAACCGATGCACCTTTCTTCCGTCCTGCTGTTGTTCGTCGGCGGCGAAATCGTTGATCTCGTCCTTCAGACCGGTCCGGTCGCCAAAACCGTTCTCTTCATTCTCATCGCCTTCAGCGTGCTTTCATGGGCGGTGATTCTTTCCAAGTGGCGGCTGGTCAGCCGCGCGCGCACGCAGAGCGGCCGCTTCGTTCGTGCGTTTCGCAAAGCGCAGCGGTTGCAGGATATCGCCCCGGTTGCCGAGCAGTTCCGTCCCAGTCCCCTGGTCCGAGTCTTTGAAGGCGCGGTCGTCGAGTTCAAGCGGCAGATGGGCGCGACCGGCGGCGTTCACAATCCCGTCGCCATCCAGCGCGCGATGCAGATCGCCTCATCCGAGGAGATCACGCGCCTCGAGCGCAATCTTCCATGGCTCGCGATTACGGGCGTGGTCACTCCGTTCATCGGACTGTTTGGAACTGTCTGGGGCATCATCGACGCCTTCCACGGATTGGGCACAGCCGGCGCAGCCACCTTGCGCGCCGTCGCGCCGGGAATTTCCGAAGCTCTCGTCACCACCGCCGCTGGACTGGCCGCCGCCATCCCCGCCGTGATCGCCTATAACCTCATCATCGGCTCCATCCGCGAAATGGCCTCGCGCAACGACGACTTTGCGCTCGAAATGCTTAATATGGTGGAGCGCCAGACACAGCCGGCAGAACGGCAAATACCTGTTGGCGAGGCGCGTCGCTGATGGCCTTCACCTCTGCCAACGGACGCACCCAGACCGCGCTGGCCGACATCAACATCACGCCGCTCGTCGATGTCGTTCTCGTTCTCCTCATTATTTTCATGGTGACCGCGCCCGTGCTTCAATCCGGCATCGAAGTCAACGTTCCGCACACGCGCACCGTCAAAGAGATCACCGAAGAGCGGTTGGTGATCAGTATCAATAAATCGCAAAAAGTATTTCTCGGCAACGATCCCATCAACATCAACCAGATCGGAGCGACCCTGAAGAAGAAGATTCGCGATCCGCAGCATCAGTCCATTTATTTGCGCTCCGACGAAGATGTGCCGTTTGGCGCCTTCGCGACCGTCATGGACGCCATCAAACAAGCGGGCATCAGCAATGTGAGCATCGTCACGCAGCCCATGGATACGCATGGCGGCCAGCACTGATACCGGTATTGGAATGTACGACGCAGACATTTATTCGGAACACGCGCAGTTGCGTCGGCCGCTGGCTTGGTCGTTCGGACTGCATGTGGCCTTCGCGGCGTTCGTTGTGCTCTACGCGACGTACATCCAAGGCTTTCGCGGCTCCGGCTGGGGCAGCGGTGGCACCGGCGACGCCATGGGAGCCACGCTCGTGAGCTCGGTCCCCTTGCCCGCCAACCCCGAGCCGACAACGAATGTTCTGGCTACGGAATCCAAAGGCCTCTCGAAGTCGCAGCCTGCGGTAGAGGAAAAGGAGCCGGATGCGATTCCGATTCCCGACAAGAACACCAAGGTCAAGCCGAAACCTGTGATCAGCGCAACCAAAAGGAAAGCGGAACCTGAACCACCCGAAACGAATCAAATTCCTTATGGTGAAGGCGGACCGGTCAGTGGCCCCTACACCATGACCGCAGGCGGCGCCAAAGGCGGCTTCGGCTTCACCGGAAGCGGCGGCGATTTCGGCAGTCGCTATGCGTGGTACGTCGAAGCGGTGCAGCGCAAGGTCACTGAGAACTGGCTCAAGTATGAGGTCGACCCAGGGATCAGGGAGGCGAGCCGCGTTTATCTGACGTTCGACATCGGACGCGACGGGCATCCCTCGAATATCCAGATGGAGCAGCCAAGCAACGTCCCGTCGCTTAACCAGTCGGCGTTGCGGGCGCTGCAACGCATCGATACATTCGGCCCGCTGCCGTCGGATTATTCAGGCAGCAAAGTGTCGGTGGAATTTTGGTTCGATTACAAAAGGTAGTGTAGGGAGCGCAAAATTGAGCAACTCGGCTCGCCTTGTTCGTTGTCACTTTCTGATGGTCGTCGCATTGCTCGCAGTCTTCACGGCGATCTCCTCGGCTCAGGACTGGATTCGCACCGGTACTGGCCTCGGGGTGGAGCGGGTTCGCCTGGCCGCAGCCGACTTCAAGGCCTCGAATTCCGACCCCAACAACGTCAACCTGCTCAAGACCTTCAATGACGTGTTGTGGAACGATCTGGATAACGCAGGAATCTTCGATCTCGTTTCGAAAAGCTTTTACCCGCTGCAAGAACCTGGGCAGCCCTCCGAGATAAATTTCTCGGCGTGGAACTCCCCGCCGCCGAACACTTCGATGCTCGCCTTCGGCAACCTCGGCGTAGCCGGAGGAAAGGTCACGGTGCAGGGCTGGCTCTACGACGTCAAGAACGAAAAGTCGCCACAAGTCCTCGGTAAGCAGTACAGCGACAATGCGACGAGCGATGCCGTGCGCGTCATCGCCCACCGCTTTGCCGACGAAATCATCTTTCGCCTCGGCGGCGGCGTAAACGGAATCGCCGAAACCAAAATTTATTTTGTTAGCGAGCGCACCGGCCACAAAGAAATTTGGATGATGGATTACGACGGCGCCAACCAACAGCAGGTCACGCACCTCGGCAGCATTTCGCTGTCGCCGCGCATCTCGCCCGACGGCTCGCGCCTCGCTTTCAGTGCGATCAATAAAGGCGGTTGGGAGATCATGATGTACTCCTTCGATCTCAACCGCATCGTGGCTTTCCCGCGCTTTGGCGGCATGAATCTTTCCCCCTCGTGGTCTCCCGACGGCAAGATTGCGTTCTCATCCTCGCGCAATGGCTACCCGAATATTTTCGTGGTTGATCCATCTGGAGGGAACTCGCACCGCCTCACCGAAGGTAAAGGCCCCGACGTTTCTCCCAGCTGGAATCGCAAGACCGGTTCGCAGATCGCCTTCGTCAGCGGGCGGACCGGCTTGCCGCAGATCTACACCATGGAATCGGACGGCACCAACTTGCAGCGCCTCACCGATCAAGGCTACGCCGTGTCGCCTAATTGGTCGCCGAACGGGCAATTTCTGACCTTGTCCTGGATGCGCAAGTATGGCGGCGGAGAGCCGGGTTCGAACGATCTTTATCTGATGGATATTGCCAGTAAGCAGTGGGTGCAACTGACGCACGACGCCGGACGCAACGACTTTCCCTGCTGGTCGCCCGACGGCCGTCACATCGTGTTTCAATCGCACCGCACGGGCAGCGACCAGATTTTTAGCATGCTCGCGGACGGCACCAATGTGAAGCAATTGACTTTTAAGGGTGCCAACACACAGCCCAACTGGAGTTGGAAGTAGACTGGCTTTGTATCGGGGCACGATGTAGTCATACCGTCGTTGATTACGTATCGCAGTTAGTTTCGTTTCGCCGTTAGTTTCATACCGTGGTTAATTTCGTATCAGGGCACGCCTTCAGGCGCGCCGCGGGAGCTAGAGGATGGGCGCCTTGAGGCGCTGAGGAACGATTCGAGTTTCAGTAAAAGCACGATTCTTGCGGCTGGCGAAAGTGCGCCCTGTCGTCAAGCTGCGAATCGTCGAACCGCAAATTGCATGCCACTACGAGGGCGCACAGAAAAGAGGAACCAGTGAAGCACGCTAACCCAACCACCGTAACGATAACCCGAGGCGCTGCCCTCGTAATCGCTCTGGCCATGATCGTTTTCCTGGCCGCCTGCGCCAAGAAAGTCGCACCCCCGCCGCCCCCACCGCCACCCGCTCCGAACGCTCCCACCGCCTCGCTGTCGGCGAATCCGAATACGGTCGACGCCGGTCAACCGACCACATTAACTTGGCAGACTACGAACGCGACTGACGTCAGCATTGATGGCGTCGGCCCCGTGGACTTGAACGGCTCGCGTCAGGTGACTCCGGTCGATTCGACCACCTATCATCTCGTCGCTAAAGGCACCGGCGGAACTCAGGATGCAACCGCACGCGTAACCGTGAACCGCGCGCCCGCTCCACCGCCAGCGGCGACCAATGTCACCGAAGAGGAACTATTCGCGCAAAATGTGAAGGACATCTTCTTCGACTACGACAAGTACGATGTACGCGCTTCCGAGCAAGGCTCGCTGCAGGCCGACGCGCAGTTCCTGCAACAGCATCCCGATATCCACATCACGATTGAGGGACACTGCGACGAACGCGGGTCGACCGAATACAACCTCGCCCTCGGCACCAATCGCGCCGACGCCGTGAAGAATGCGCTCATCCAGGCGGGAGTCAGCGGCGATCGCATCAAGACCATCACCATGGGCAAGGAAAAACCGTTCTGCACCGAGTCCAACGAAAGTTGCTGGCAGCAAAATCGCCGCGGCCACTTCGTCTACGAAAAATAAACGAAAAGGGACGGGCATCTCGTCCGCCCCTTTTTTATTTTAAGTTTTTGTTTTGAAGGGCGCGGCTTTAGCGATGCCAGGCGTCAAGGACGGCGGCTTCAGCCGCTGCGGATGCCCGACCCGCTAACGTTCAGCGGCTTTTCGACATCCAATAGGATAACTATGAAACCCAATCGCGTCGCGCTCATCACCACACTGTTCCTCGCCCTCGGCATCTCTCCCGCTTACGGCGTCAACAAAGACATGGTCGAACTGCAAACCCAGGTCCAACAATTGCAGCAGCAGATGACCGCGATGAAGCAATCGTTCGACGAGCGCATGGGCGTTATGAAAAATCTGCTCGAGCAGAATACCGACGTGGCCAACAAAGTCACCGCCGCCATCAACGGTCTCGAAGCGTCGATCAACAAGCAGCAGCAGGATCGCGGCGCGCAGGTCGATCAGATCTCCGGCCAGATTCAGGCGCTGACCGATACCATGGACGAGCTCAAAGTTCGGCTCACCAAGCTCAGCAAGCAACTCGAGGACTTGCAGGCGGCTCAGCAGTCCATGGCGGCACAACAGACGCAGGCGCAGCAACAGCAGCAGGCGATCGCGCAAGCGCCCGCCCCTGACGTGCTCTACAACAATGCCCTGCGCGATTACAACGGCGGCAACAACGATCTCGCGACCCAGGAATTCAACGACTACATCAAGTTCTATCCGAACACCGACTTGGCGGGGAACGCCTATTTTTACCTGGCGGAAATTCAATACAAGGCCGGAGACTATCCGAAAGCAGTTGCGAATTACGACCTGGTCCTACAGAATTTTCCCAGCGGAAACAAAGCCGCTTCCGCACAGTTGAAAAAGGGATTCGCGCTCATTGAACTCGGCAAAACAGACGAGGGCGCGCAGGAATTAAAACACGTCATCCAGCGCTATCCCCGCACCAACGAGGCACTGCAAGCGCGAGAGAGATTAAGAAAGCTCACGCCGTCCTCCCCAAAAGCCCACCCCTGAGGTTGGATGGCGGAAGCTAAGACGTAGGCAAGAGCGCTTCGCGCCAGAGATTTAACTTCTGCAATCTAACCCCCTATAATTCCTCACCGCCTTCAGCGTACCGGCCGTGTACCGCGTTTTTGAATGTTCGAAATCCGTTCGATGGGGTACTATAGTCCGTTTTCCGAAAGCAAAAAGAAACCGGGTCCCGCAAGCCGCCCTGGAAGCCACATCTTAACCAAGAGGAGACCTGATGCAGCTGCGCCTGGAAAGCCGACCCGTCGGCGAGGTTCTGATCATTCAGTGTCACGGGCGAATCGTCGCGGGAAACGAAGTCTATGCGTTGCATGCCTTCGTGGGCGATTGTTTCGTCAAATATGGTGACGTCGTGCTGCAACTCGATCAAGTTGAATTCGTCGACAGCAGCGGACTCGGCGCGCTGGTGCGACTCATGCAAGCCGCGCGCTCTAAGGGCGGCGACCTCAAGCTGAGCGGCGTCACTCCCAAAGTCCGCAAGACCTTGGAAATGACCAATCTGATCAAGCAATTTGAAACCTACGACTCCGTCGAAGAGGCGATCACCGCCGCGTATTTAGGTTCGCGCTATTCGCGCGGAAAGTCCGGCGACGCCCGCCCGCGCATGCTCTGTGTATGCGAATCGACCGATGTCGGAACGTTCCTGCGCGAGGTGCTGTGCAGCGCCGGTTACAACGCCTTGACCACAGCGACAGTGGACGACGCCCGCATCCTGCTCAAGGCCACGAAAGCAAAACTAGTGGTGCTATCCGCGCGCTCGCAAAATGTCCACGGCCGACCGGCGCGTAAAGCGCTGGAAGAAATCGATCCCGCCGTTGCTCTTCTCATTCTGGACGAGAACTTCGCCACGCAGGATCCCGGCGAAGCCGCGGAGAAACTTCTCAGCTGCGTGGGCAATTGTCTGCCAGCGCCGGACGCGGCGTCCAACTAATTCGCCTCCACGATCATCGCGGGCGGTTCGGCCGACGCGCCGCTCGGCCGCAGCGTAACCCAATCGGTCTGCACCCGATCCCATCCCTGAATCAGGAAACCGTACAAATCAAACAGCTGTCGAATCTGCGTCCGCTGCCAACCCGCAATGTCTTCGAGAATCGGAATCAGTGTAGCCAGAGCATTGTCGCTCAGCACGCTCCGTTTCGCGATCTGCGCTACCAGCTTCGATTCCGACACCGCGATCGTGAAACCGTCGCGCCGGTTCACGTGCAGCATGACGTGAATATCCGAACTGCCATCGCCCACGTAGACGACGTGATCCGCCGGAATGTCTAGCTCTTTTTCCAGTTGCTCCAGCCGCGTGACTTTTCCGTAACCAGCGGTAGCGCGCACCAGGCTTTCGATTTCGCCCGAGGCGTTATATTTGAATTCCGTGCCGAAGATGTGATCCTGCGGCACGATTCCCTCCAGCGCCGACTGGATGACCTCTACCGGCGCTGCCGAGAGCACGTAAAAATCAAAATGGAAGCCGTCGATTCTCCGGTCGAGAATCTCGTAAATCTGCTTGATGTTTTCCTTGAGGCGGATACGCTTGCCCACCTCAATCAGGTCATCGCGCCGGACGCGCGAATGGAATTCCGGATCATGCAGCAGCAGATAAGAAAGTTCGGCGCCCTGCTGCACCAGGTTCAGCTTGGCCATGCCTTTGGCCTTACGCTCGAATTCCGCAACAGAAATGCCCAACAACTCAGCCAATACGTAGCCCGAATCATTAAAGGTCAACGTCTGATCAAAGTCGCTGGCGAATAAATAACGCTTAAGATATTTACTGGTCATATCCTATTTTAGATTCGAGATAAGGTTAATGGACTATCAATTTTTCTTATCCTAACCATTGCAACAACATATGCAACATATGCGGCCTTACGTTGCTCGCCGCGAATTTTCAGAGTAACCTACATTCTGAATTCATAACTCGTCGTCTGCACTTACGGAAAGGCAACCAATGCCGGGAAAAAGTGTTAGCGACCATCTCCGCAATGACGCCGATCGCGGGAAAGGTTCGAAAGAGCCGGACGAACGCGACCAGAGCGGCAACAACTCCATGCAAGACCAGCTCGGCCATCGCAATCCCGAGCCCATGCAAGACGGCGCCGACAGCGATTTCCCCGAGCCCGGTCCCAGCCCCGAGCATTCCTTCGAAGGCGAGTTCAAGAAGACCAGCTAGTCGCGGTCTGGTCCTGCTAACCACCGTTAAGGCCGATTCACTTCGATAGCGTCAGCACGGAGTACGCTCTACGAAGATCTCCGCAGGTGCCCGCCGCACGCCACGCTGACCTATGTGCTATAGAGTACACGAGCTAGCATCGATGCCAGAAGTGGCAACTAAGGCCACAGTTGCCTAATGTGCTATAGAGATCTATACTCCGCTGGTCCGTAATTACGGACGACAGGATACCCCCCATGAAGCACACCTTCTCGCAGAAAATGTGGCAGGCTTTGTCCACCGGATTGTTTATCACCGTGCTCCTCGCCTATGGCACGCCCAACCTGGCTCGCGCTCAAGCGCATGAGCGCGATCGCGATCAGCAAAAAATCCTTGCCGGCTATTTCGAGGAGTGGAGCATTTACGCCGCGAACTACAACGTGGCCAATCTCCAAGCCAATGGTGTCGCCAATAACATCTCGCATCTTCTCTACGCCTTTGGCAATGTGGCCCCTACCAGCGGCGCGCCCGACGCACAATGCCAGATTGCCGACACCTGGGCCGATTACCAGGATCCGTATCTACCGAGCGTCAATGGCCAACCCTATGCCGGACCGTTGTATGGCAACTTCGCCGCGCTTCTCCAGCTCAAGCAGCTCCACCCCAATCTGAAAATCATGATTTCGCTCGGAGGCTCTTCGAGCACGAACGCAGCAGGTTTCTCCTATGCCGCCAGCACTCCGGCATTGCGCTCGCAGCTTGCCGCTTCCTGTATCGACCTCTTCATCAATGGCAATATCGCTGCCGGCATATCTGCCGCGGGCTTGTTTGATGGCATTGATATCGACTGGGAATTTCCGAGCGCGGCCGACGAGGCGAACTTCACCCTGCTGCTAAAGGAGTTTCGTGCTCAACTCGACGCGCTTGGCACAATGAATCACACTCACTATCTCTTAAGTATCTTTGCGCCCGCTGGCTCACAAAACTATTCCAACATCGATCTTCCAGCCGTCGCCGCCCAAACCGATTTCTTTAATCTGCAGGGTTATGACTTGAACGGCACGTGGGAAACCGTGACCAACCATGCCGCCTCGCTTTTCGACTCGCGGCAGGATCCCAACTTTGGCCAGGGCCTGTTCGTCGAAGCCGTGGTCAGTGCGTATCTGAACGCTGGTGTGCCGGGCCGCCAGTTGGTGCTGGGCGTGCCCCTCTATGGCTATGGCTGGATCGGCGTTCCTGACGCGAATCACGGCTTGTACCAGAGTTCGACCGGGCCGGCTCCTTCACCCGCGGGTGACAGCCTCGAAACTCCCGGAGTGGCCACGTTCCTGACGCTCGGAGCTTTGCCGGGATTCGGGCATTACTACGATGGGAAAAGAATCGCGCAGTGGATCTACGACCCCGCAACCTTGACCTTTTGGACGTTTGACGATCCCTTCATCGCCTGGGAGAAAGCGTTCTATGTCGATTTCCGCGTGCGCGGGGGACTTGGCGGGGCGGTTGTCTGGGCCTTCAAAGACGACGACGCCGACGGCACCATGGTGAAGACTCTGGCATCGGGTCTAGGGCGCCGGTAAAACTATGACTGCGTAATAAGTCATACGCGTTATGAGTCAAGCAATGGAGCGACGGGCGCCTCGCCCGTCAGCGACGCCCGTCTCTCCATCGTAAGACTCGATTCATGAACCGAGAAGCCTGCGTCCTTCCCGCCTCCTGGCACATCTCATAATTTTAGCTTCCGTATTTCGGTCAGCATTTCCAGCGAAACTCATGAGGAAGATCTATGTCCACACCGAAGATGAAGGCAGTGCAAGTAAGCAAGCCCGGCGGCAATTTCGAAGTCGTCGAGAGAAACATTCCCGAGCCCGCCAGGAATCAAGTTCGCATTAAGGTCGAAGCCTGCGGCATCTGCCACAGCGACGCGCTCGTGAAAGAAGGCTATTGGCCCGGCATTCAGTATCCCCGCGTTCCGGGGCACGAAATCGCGGGCCGCATCGACGCCGTCGGCGCCGATGTCACCAACTGGAAGCCTGGCCAACGCGTCGGCGTCGGATGGCACGGCGGTCATGACTTTACCTGCAACCCTTGCCGACGCGGAGATTTCATTAACTGTCAAAACGAAAAGATTACGGCCCTCAGCTTTGACGGAGGTTACCAGGAATATATGGTTGCTCCCGCCGAAGCGGTCGCTGCCATCCCCGACGATCTGGCTGCGGCCGACGCTGCGCCACTTCTCTGCGCCGGCATTACGGTTTACAACTCGCTGCGGCATTCCGGCGCGAGCGCAGGCGATCTGGTCGCCGTGCAAGGCATCGGCGGCCTCGGTCATCTCGGAATCCAATACGCGCGCCAGATGGGCTTCCGCACGTTTGCCATCGGCCGCGGCCTGGACAAAGAAGCGTTGGCGCGAAAACTCGGCGCCGCGCACTACATCGACTCTGGCGCCGGTGATCCTTCGAAAGAACTTCAGAAATTCGGCGGCGCCAAAGTGATTCTCGCCACCGCGCCCGATTCGAAATCCATCTCTTCGGTCATCGATGGACTGACCCCCAACGGCAGACTGCTCGTAGTCGGGGCCAGCGGTGAGTCGCTCTCGGTCACGCCCATTCAACTCATTCGCGGTCGCAGTGCTCTCCAGGGATGGGCCTCCGGAATCGCCCCCGATTCCGAAGACACCATGCAATTCAGCGCGCTCTCCGGCGTACGCCCAATGATCGAAAAGTATCCACTCGAAAAAGCGGCAGAAGCCTACGATCAGATGATCAGCGGCCGCGCCCGCTTTCGCGTAGTCCTGACCATGTAACGGCCCGGCCGGGACGGGCGTGCCGGGCCCGTTCGCTGCCTCCGCAATTCTCCCAAGAACGCCGAAACAAGACTCTTCGTTCTGCCGAGTATCGGGCGAACCATGATTTTCTGACTGGCATTCACAATCGCCACGGCATCATGGAATTGCTGCATCGGGAAGCTGTGCGTTGGCAAACGCACCGAGCAACCAATGGGATTGCTCATCGTAGACATCGATCACTGCAAGAGGATCAACGATACCTGCGGGCACCGGGTAGGCGACGAGGTGCTCAAAAACCTGGCGGTCAAAATGACTGCCGCATTGCGCCTCTACGATCCGGTTGGCCGCTGGGGCGGAGAAGAATTTCTGGCGCTTCTTCCCAGTTGCACGCTCAACGAAGCCGCAGCAGTCGCCGAAAGGCTGCGGCTCCATGTGGCTGTGGAGAAACTAGCACTTGGCCAGTTGGCAGTCGCCGTCACGGTGCGTGTTGGTGTCTACACCATTCAATGGCCGACGGTGGACGCCGACGTCGCTTTGCAGGCGGTCGATAGGGCGCTCTATGAAGCACGGCACAAGGGACGAAACCGGGTCGAGATTTATGATCCGGCGAGCGTGGCCGATCCCCCAAGCGCGTGATGGCAATCGCCGCACGCTATTGCAGCTCTTCCATGCACTTCGCCAACACTTCCCGGCTGGGCCGCGTCACCGATTCCGGCAAAGTCGCCAGCGGCTGGTCTGTAATATTCAACAGGTCGACAAAGCTCGGCGCGTGAGCGTTGATATAAAACACACCGGTCAGCACTTCGCCTTTTTCATGGGACTCCATCAATCTCTTCATTGCTTCAATCTTGCTCGTCGGGTCGTAATCCTCCTCCAGCTTCTTCAGACGAAGATGCGATCCGTCATGCATCGTGACCTCCAGCGTCGTTCCCGGATCATAGTCAACGTCGATCTCTTCAAACGAAGGCACAAAGCTCGCTTCGTTCAGAACCTCTTCGTGCGCCTGCACGTATTTATAAGACTTCGTCGAACCCTCATGATCGTTGAACGTAACGCACGGCGAAACCACATCCAGCATGACGGTGCCGCGATGAGCAATCGCCGCCTTAAGCATGGTATGAAGCTGTCGCTTGTCACCAGAAAACGACCTGGCCACAAACGTCGCTCCCAACTGAATCGCCAGCGTGCAGGTATCCACAGGAGGCAGATCGTTGGCGATGCCGCTCTTCAGCGTCGATCCCAGGTCGGCCGTCGCCGAGAACTGGCCTTTCGTCAAACCGTAACAACCGTTGTCTTCGATGACATAAATGATCGGCAGATTACGCCGCATCAGATGAATAAACTGCCCCGCGCCAATCGAGACCGTGTCGCCGTCGCCCGTCACGCCGAGCGCCATCAGGTTCTTATTCGCCAGTACAGCTCCGGTCGCCACCGATGGCATGCGCCCGTGCACTGAGTTGAAGCTGTGCGAGCGGTTCATGAAATACGCCGGGCTCTTCGAGGCGCAGCCAATCCCACTGAACTTGGCCACGCGTTCCGGCTGCACGCCCATCTCATACATCGCGTCGATAATGCGTTCGGAAACCGCATTGTGCCCGCAGCCCGCGCAGAGCGTAGTCCTCCCGCCGCGATAGTCGACCACCTGCAATCCAATGCGATTTGTTTTCGGAGCCGGAGGTGGTGCCGGCGGATTCGTCGTCGTGGTCCCCATGTTACTTGCCCTCCATCATCATCAACTCGTCGGTTACAGAGCGAGCATCGATCGGCAATCCGTGAACATGACAAATCGACCGCAAACGCGGAGTCAACTCTGCTTTGATATCGAGCTTGAGCAGGCTGGCCATCTGGCCATCGCGATTTTGCTCGACCACATAGACGCGCTCATGCCGCTCAATAAATTCATGCACCTCGCGCGTAAACGGATACGACCGCAAGCGCAGATAGTCCGTCTCCAGCCCGTGTTCATTGGCCAACTGATCGCGCGACTCGATGATCGCCCAGTGCGAAGTGCCGAATGCAATAATGCCGACTTTCGCGTCGCCGCTTCCCGCCAACTCCGGCCGCGGAACAAACGATCGCGCCGTCTGAAACTTCTTGTTGATGCGCTCCATGTTGCGTTCGAAATCATCCGGACGCTCGCTGTATTGCGCCTTTTCATTGTGCCCGCTGCCGCGCGCGAACCACGCCGCAGCCGGATGATTCGTCCCCGGCAAAGTGCGATAGCCGATACCGTCGCCGTCGACATCCTTGTAGCGCGCAAATCCACCCGCCTTCACCAGCTCTTCCTTGCTCAGCACTTTTCCGCGATCCATCGGCTTCTCCGGATAAGGAAAAGGGTCCGACATCCAGTTATTCATGCCGAGATCCAGGTCCGACATGACAAACACCGGCGTCTGAAAATGTTCGGCCAGATCAAACGCATCCTGCGCCATCGTGAAACACTCACTCACCGAGCATGGAAACAGCATGATGTGTTTCGTGTCGCCGTGGCTGAGAAACGCGGTCGAAAGTATGTCGCCCTGCGAGGTACGCGTAGGCAAGCCCGTCGACGGCCCGACGCGCTGAATGTCCCAAATCACCGCCGGAATTTCCACGTAATACGCCAGCCCCGTAAACTCCGCCATCAGCGAAATCCCCGGACCAGCAGTGGCCGTCATCGAACGCGCGCCCGCCCACGCCGCGCCAATCACCATGCCGACCGCCGCCAATTCGTCTTCGGCCTGCACGATGGCAAACGTCGCCTTGCCATCCGGCCCGACGCGATGCTCTTTCATATACTCGATCATGGTCTCGACCAGCGACGACGACGGTGTGATCGGATACCACGTGACCACCGTGCAACCGGCAAACATGCACCCCATGGCCGCCGCCGAATTGCCGTCAACGATGATCTTCCCCGCCGTCTTGTCCATGCGCTCAATGTAAAACGGATCGCGCTTGGTAAGATTCGCCACGGCATAATCGTGACCCGCCTTGGCCGCCGACAGGTTCAGGTTCGCAGCTTTGAGCTTGGTGGCGAACTGCTTGCGGATCGCCTTCTCGACCTCGGCATAATCAATCTCCAAGAGTTGCGCTGCAACTCCCACGTAGATCATGTTCTTGATCAGCTTGCGCAGTTTGGCATCCGCGCCCACCGTCGCCGCCAGTTTGTCGAAGGGCACGGAGTAATAAATCAAATCGCCGCGCACCTTATCGAGCGCCAGCGGTTCGTCATAGAGCACTGCCGAGCCCGCGCTCAACGTCTTCACATCGTCCTGCGCCGTCTCCGCATTCATCGCGATGAGCAGGTCGATTTCCTTCTTGCGTGCGATGTAGCCATCTTGATTGGCGCGGATCGTGAACCAGGTCGGCAGCCCCGCAATATTCGAAGGAAACAGGTTCTTCCCCGAAATGGGCACGCCCATCTGAAAAATACTGCGCAACAAAACTGTGTTGGAACTCTGCGACCCTGAGCCATTCACCGTCGCAACCTGAATGCTCATGTCATTGACAATGCGCCTTTGCCCCAATTGACCGTGCGCTTCACGGGGCACGATATCAGTGGTAGCCATCCCTGCGCCTTTCTGCTGTTAACCCGACAAACTACTAACCGGACAAACTCCGGAGGCCCGAGGTCAGCGGAGTGGAGAGTGAAAACTCCTCAGTATACGCCTGATTATACGCGTCCGCTGGGCTCGACAGACGGAAGCAGCAACCCAGATGCGGTGTCGTTTGCGCTCCGGCAGGTAAATAATTTGACAGACTCTTGACGCATCCATGACAAGACGCGCGCCCAAGCAACCTACCTTCATCTTGCGGTGATTCCACACCAGCTAACAGCGTCACCGACAATCATGTCTGAAAAGACTGGAGTCAAGATCATGTCTAGAGATAAGCTCCTCCCTCCTGTGTCATCTGAAACAAGCGATTCTCCATCTCAGCCTCAAAAGAAAGGCGTTCAGCGCCGCTCCTTCCTCAAGGGTATGGGCGTCGCAGGAGCCGCTCTCACCGGCGGTTCTTTGCTGGCCGCTGCTTCTGCGGTCGGCCAGACAAAAGGCATCATCACCTCGGGTGACGTCGCCCTGTTGCGGTTTGTGGCTGCGGCTGAGCTTATTGAAGCCGACTTGTGGCAGCAGTATGCAGAGTTGGGTGGTCTCACCCCTGGCCAAGCGCCCGTGGAGACCGCACCATTCACCCCGATGAACAACTATCAGGCCGCCTTCATGAACCTCGATTCCGACGGCCCGCAGTACATCACCAGCAACACCGGTGACGAGCAAAGCCATGCCGACTTTCTGAATGCTTATCTGATCTCGATCGGCGCCGAACCCGTTGATCTGGACGCCTTCCGAACTTTACCGAGCAGCCAGGCAACCGGCGCCCAGAACATTGGGCGGCTCACCAACCTGATGAACCTCACCGTTGACACAAGCTGGTACACACGCTATCGCAGTGCCAAGAATCCCGACTTCGGTGCTACTTTCCCCCAAGCCCTCGACCTGGTCAACGTAACCGCCATCCCCCGAACCAATGCCGATTTCAAACCGAAGCACCACGTTCAGGCGATTGCCAACACCGCCGCTTTCCACTTTGGAACGATCGAGCAAGGCGGCAGCACTCTCTACTCCGCCTTTGCACAAAAGGCCACCAACTTGGAAGTTCTGCGAATTCTGGTCAGCATAGGGGGCGATGAGGTAGCCCACTTCCTCGAGTGGGTGGATTTCGCCGGCAACGGTGTGCAGCCGCCCATTGCTCCGTTTACCGATCCGGTCTCTGGGCTGACGTTCCCGAACTTCGACAAAACTTGGATCCCGGCCATCCAAACCAACCTGATCTTTCCCGTTCCTTGCGAATTCATTAGCCCAAATCTGCCGGTTTGCGCGGTGATTCGTCCCACCGATCCAACCGGAATTGCCGGCGGAGTGGTCGACTTCTTAACGGCGATGAACCTTTTCGACGGTCAATCTCCGGAGTTCTTCAAGACTCTTTCCACTTTGGCCAAGCAAGCGGACGCGGCTCAACGCGGCGTCTAGAATCCGCAACCGTGGGTGAGGGACCTTCGGGGCGGCTTCTTTCCGTCTTGCGACAGACGGGCGCTGTGACGTTCAATCGCAGCGCCCACTTTCCAAAATGTCGCTGCTACTACGCAATGGAATTGTCAGTCTGCGTTTTGATTTGTGTTTAAGGAGCATTTATGTTCGAAGGACTATTTCAACCCATGCATCTGCTAATAATTTTCGGCATCGCTTTACTCGTGTTCGGACCGAAAAAACTTCCCGAACTCGGGAAAGGAATCGGAGACGGCATCCGCGGCTTCAAAACCGCGATGAAAGGCTCGGACGAGCCGCCCGCAAAACCAACACTACCTTAAGGACTCCTTTCCATCCGTCGTCTGATTCGCGCGCGGGCCCATTGTTAGCGGTGCGGTTTGAATTCAAACTACGGCACTGCCATCCCGTTGCCTGGCCGGACGCCGCTTCGGCGATAATAGAACGATGGGGCAAACCTGTAACGTGGCTCTGCTCGGCTTCGGCACCGTCGGCAGCTCTGTCGCGAAAATTCTCTGTGAGCGGTCGAACACTCACCTGCGCCTGACTCACATCCTCAACCGCAACGTGGAGCGAAAAAAAGTCGACGGGATTCCCTCCACCGTGCGCTGGACAGAGAACATCGACGACGTTCTATCCTCCGACGTGGAGATCGTCGTCGAACTCATGGGTGGGACGCAACCTGCTGAAGATTGGATCCGGCGCGCGCTCGGCGCTGGCAAATCTATCGTCACGGCCAACAAGCAGTTGATCGCACGCTGCGGCCCGGAGTTGATCAATCTCGCCCGCCAAATGCAACAACAGATCGAGTTCGGCGCGTCGGTAGCCGGAGGCGTGCCGGTGATCTCCGGGCTGCATGAGGGATTAGCCGGCGATGAACTTTTTAAAATCCGCGGCATTCTCAACGGCACGTGCAACTACATCCTCAGCCAGATCGAGGGGAACGGAATCCCCTTCGCTACGGCTCTGAGCGACGCCCAGAAACTAGGTTTCGCCGAAGCCGATCCCACCGAAGATATCGACGGACTCGATGCCCGCGCCAAACTCGCCATCCTGGCGCGGATCGGCCTCCACTGCAACGTCAAAGTCGAAAGCATCGTGGCCCGATCGATTTCCGCGATTGACGCTGTCGACTTCGAATACGCGAAGCAGCTCGGCTGCACGATTCGCCAGATCTCATGGGCGGAATTAAAAGATGGGCAGCTTTTTGCGGCTGTCCAGCCCGCGCTGGTCGAACTTTCATCCCCGTTGGCGCGCGTAGAAGGCAGCCAAAATTTGGTGGTAGCAACCGGCAAATACGGTGGAGAAACTGTCTTTGGCGGCCACGGCGCCGGCGGCCATCCCACCGCGGTCGCGGTTGTATCTGACATTCTAGCGATCGCTTCTTTCAAACAATGCGCAACAATAACGGCAAAAGCAGCAACTCTTCCAGCCCCAGCGGTTGAGACGACGCCCGCGGTCACCGCCGATTTCGTCGCCAAACACTATCTCCGCTTTCTAGTGAAGGACCGCCCCGGCATTATCGCAGCGCTCGCCACCATTCTCTCCGAATGTCACATCAATATCGACGCCGTCCTGCAAAAACCAGGCTGCCCTAAATCCCATCTGCCCTTTCTAATTACGCTCGAAGAATGCAAAGCATCGCTGGTGGAGAAGGCATTGCAGCAGATCAACCCACTCGATTTCCTGGTGCAACCCTGTTTGCACCTCCCGATCCTGTAAATAACTTAGGGGAGCTGTCATCCCGAGCGCAGCGAGGGATCTGGAGTTTGTCGAACGTCCAGGGCGCCGAGGGTCAGATCGTCCAAGGATTGAGCAAAGGGATCGCCGTATCTTCGAAATGCGCAACATTGCGGGTCGCTAGGGTGGCGTGTCGCGCGAGCGCAATCCCAGCGATCATTGTGTCCCGGAGATCACCAGGCCGGCCTCTGCTGTGCCGAGCCGCCATTAGATCGCTCGCTTGCTCGGCAGCCGCAGTGTCAAAAATCGCAACCCGGTGACCCATTTTTACGAGAAGTTCATCGAACGCCTCAGTCAGCGCCGTTCGCCGACGGCCCGCAGCGAGAATCTGTAGCCCGAATCGGACTTCAAGAATCGTCACTGACGTTGTCCACACTGACGTGCGGGGTTGCTGGTCGAGCCAATCGAGAACGCTCTGGTCAGGAACCTGGCGCATGAGCGCAGAAAGCACATTTGTATCCAGAATGGTCACGACTTAAGATCGAACGGCTTGATCGTGTATCCGCGCAACTCGGGGATATCGGCGTCGAGTCCAACCTTGTCGAATAAACTCGCGATTTCTTTCCCAAGTCCTGCTGCCGCCCCATGCTCTTCCACCACGGCACTGCGCAGAATATCCCGTATTTCCTCTTCCATGCTGCGCCCGTTCCGCCGGGCCCGGCGCTGCAGGCGATCTTTGACTGTGTTCTCTATATTGCGGACGACAAGTTGGGCCATCGCATCCTCCCGCATGTAATTGATATCATGATATCATACACATGAATTCGATGCCAATACAGGAATTCCAGGAGTCCCCAAACCGGGTACGTATGCGAGTACTCAAAGTATCTGAGGGCCAATGGAATGCAGCGTCCCAGGCTGTTTTGGGGCGCATCTTTCCCTCGGCTGAACAAATTGGGTAGATGGTAGACGAAATTGAGCCAGCAGCGGAATGCCAATCCCAGAAATCCACCAGCAACACGTACGTACCCAAGTTCTGATCCAGGCACATGGTAGCTGATCGCAAACCCTACCGCGACCACTAGCCAAGCGGACCACCCGGGCGGGTCTGTCCAAGGGGTCGGCCTCCGCCTTTCGGCGAACAGCCCAGACCGACAGCCATAGGCAGGCTATGTTCGTTGAAAAGCTCCCCTAGAACGATAAAACATTTCCGGCCATCATGGGCTGTCTACTGGGCCCGAAAGCGAACGGGCCCTACGGTTCCACCTGAAAGAACTGCGCCATATTGCGGAATTTCTGATAGCGAGTTTCGAGCAATTCGCCAACCGGCAGTCGCCTTACCGCCGCTAAATTCTGCTGTAGCGCTTGGTCCAGCAATTCCGCCGCCTGCGCGTGGTCCCTGTGAGCGCCCCCGGCGGGTTCGGGGATGATGCCATCGATGCAGCCAAGTTCGCTGAGATCTTTCGCGGTGATCTTCATCGCCTCCGCCGCCAGGCTTTTTTTACTGGCGTCGCGCCACATGATCGACGCGCAGCCCTCCGGCGAAATCACCGAATAGACCGCATTTTCCATCATCAACACGCGATCCGCCACGGCAATCGCCAGCGCCCCGCCGCTGCCGCCGACGCCGATCACGGTCGCAACGATCGGCACCTCCAGCCGCGCCATCTCCAGCAGGTTGCGCGCGATGGCTTCTCCCTGCCCACGCTCCTCAGCGTGCAACCCCGGATAGGCACCGTCTGTATCAACAAACGTGAAAATCGGCCGCTTGAATTTCTCCGCAATCTTCATCACCCGCAGCGCCTTCCGATATCCCTCCGGATGCGGCATGCCAAAATTGCGATAGACGCGCTGCTTCGCGTCGCGCGCCTTCTGCTGCCCGACCAAAATTACTTCCTCGCCGTGAAAGCGCGCCATCCCGCAAACGATAGCCGGATCGTCGCGGAAACCGCGGTCCCCGTGAATCTCGCTCCAGTCGGTAAAAATGCGCTCGACATAATCCAACGTGTAGGGCCGCTGCGGATGTCGCGCCAGTTCCGTCCGATCCCACGCGCTCTCCTGCGAAGAAATCTCCCGACGCAGGTCATCGACGCGGTCATGTAATTGCTGAATCTGCCGCAGCGTATCCGGTTTCTGCCCCTCTACCGCTTGCAGCCGGATGATCTGGGCCTCGATTTTTTCCAGTTCCTGTTGCGCCTTCAGTCCAGAATCCATTTTGATGACGTTCCCATTCTTGCGCGTGTGATGCGCTTCGACCATCGAAAGCATGAAATCCGCACCGGCGAGGGAAGGATTCTCCTCGCTCCTGACCGCGGCACGGTCGAAGTCTTCTGCCCGTCTTGTTTTCGTTCGCCTCATCGGCCGCATTTGTAGCCTGGCGCGATCAACTGATGACGCGCACGCTGCCGCGCCCGCACAACTCCTCCACGCGGCCAAGAAAATTGCGATCCGGCATCACATTATAGCCTTCGGCTTCCATCACTACCATGAAATCGCCTTCGCGCTCCACGTCAAATAACACCTTCGCCTCGCCCTTGCGCTCGCGGCAGAGCGCATACAGCGCATCGACCGTGCCATCCGTCGCGCTGCCCAGCGGAATCCGTATCCGCAGCGCCTTCGGCAAAGGCACGCGCGCTTCGTCGAGCGGAATAATCTCGTTGGCCGTCACCTTCGGATTCGCGCCTTCTTCAATACGCACGCCTCCACGAATCAGCACCGGCACCTCAAGTTTCACCTTTTCCGCCAGCTTTCTGTAGGCCTCGGGAAATACCAGCAGTTCGACTTTCCCGGTCATATCTTCGAGCGAAGCCTGCGCCCACAGTTCGCCGCGCCGTGACTTCGCCACCCGCAGCCCCGAAATCAATCCCGCTGTCGTGATGTTCTCATCCTTGCCCGTAGATTTTTTCATTGCCGCAATGTCTTCCGTAGAGAGTGCATTCAAGTCGGCCAGCTTTTCTTTGTATTTCTCCATCGGATGCCCGGTAATAAAAAACCCGAGAATTTCCTTCTCTGCCGCCAGCCGCATATGTTCGTCCCAGTCGGGCACGTTGGGAAGCGCGTCATTCGCCTGCTCAGCCGTCTCCTCCGCAAACACGCCAAACAGCCCGTGCTGCCCTGACTCCGCATCTCTCTGCGCTTTTTGCGCGTGCTCGATCGCCGTATCCAGAGCCTTCATCAGCTGCGCTCGCCGTCCGAAGCAATCCATCGCCCCGCTCTTGATCAGCGACTCCAGCACGCGCTTGTTCAACAGCCGCAGGTCGACTTCTTCGCAGAATTCAAAAAACGATTTGAAATTCCGGCCCAGCTTTTTCCGCGCCGCGACAATCGACTCAATCGCATTGCCGCCAACATTCTTCACCGCGGCCAGACCAAACCGTATCGCCTGTCCGTGCGGCGTAAAGTTCGCGTCGCTGACATTTATGTCCGGAGGCTCTACCGCTATCCCCATCTCGCGGCATTCGTTGATGTACTTGACGACACTGTCGGTATCGCCCGTGATCGAAGTCAGTAGCGCCGCCATGAAATCCAGCGGATGATGCGTCTTCAAATACGCCGTGTGATACGCCAGCAGCGCGTAAGCCGCCGAGTGCGATTTATTAAATCCGTATCCGGCGAACTGGGCCATCAGATCGAAAATCTTCTCGATCTTTTTCGGCGGGAGGCCATTTTTCGTCGCGCCCTGCACAAAACGTTCCCGCTGTGCCGCCATTTCCTCGGGCTTTTTCTTTCCCATCGCGCGGCGTAGCAAATCGGCTTCTCCCAGGGAATAGCCCGCGAGCTTGTTGGCCGCCTGCATCACCTGTTCCTGATAGACGAAGACACCGAGCGTTTCCTGCAGGATCTCTTTCAATTCAGGCAACTCATATTCGATTTTGCGGCGCCCATGCTTGCGCTCGATGAAATCATCGATCATCGCCATCGGGCCGGGACGATAGAGCGCATTCAGCGCGGTCAGGTGTTCGATGGAGTTGGGCTGGTAACGCCGCAGTACATCGCGCATGCCATGCGATTCAAACTGAAAAATACCCGATGTCAATCCGCGGTGGAACACTTTCTGATATGTTTCTTCGTCCTCCAGCGGGATGTCGTCGAGTGTGAGTTGCTGGCCTCTTTGCGCAATCAGCTTCAGCGTGTCGTCAAGAATGGTGAGCGTTGTGAGCCCGAGAAAATCCATCTTCAGTAGACCCATCTTTTCGATGGCTACCATGTCAAAGGCGGTAACAATTTCGTCGTTCTTCGTCTTGTGTAGCGGCACCAACTCAATCAGCGGCCGCGGCGAAATCACCACGCCAGCGGCGTGTACGCCGGAATTCCGCACCAGCCCTTCCAGCTTCAGCGCCGTGTCCAGCAACTGCCGCACCTGCGGATCTTTCTGATACGCCTCCTGTAATGCCGCCGACTCCGTCAGCGCATCGTTCAACTTGATATTCAGCGTGGTCGGCACCATCTTGGCGATGCGATCGACGTCGCTGTACGGGATATCCATGGCGCGGCCGACGTCCTTGATCGCGGCCTTCGCGGCCATCGTGCCAAACGTAATAATCTGCGCGACGTTCTCCCGCCCATATTTATGGGTAACGTATTCGATCACCTCGCCGCGCCGGTTCATACAGAAATCGATATCGATATCAGGCATCGAAATGCGCTCGGGATTGAGAAAACGCTCGAACAGAAGCTCATGCTGCAGCGGATCGATGTTTGTGATCCCCAGCGAATACGCCACGACCGCGCCCGCCGCCGAGCCGCGCCCCGGCCCAACGGGAATGCCGCGCTCGCGCGCGTAACGAATGAAATCCCAGACGATCAGAAAATATCCGGAAAATTTCATCTGTTGAATAATCGCGATCTCGCGCGCCAGCCGCTGCTCGTACTCCGCAAGCGAGTGTTTCAAACGGCCGCTAGTCGCCGCAGCGCTCAGATTCTCCATCCGCCGCGCGAATCCCTGACGCGTCACATGCTCAAAATAACTATCGAGAGTAAATCCATCCGGAACATCAAAGTGCGGAAACGGGCTGGGAACCTTCTCCAGCCGAAGGTTGCAACGCTCGGCAATATCCAGCGTGCGCGAGAGAACTGCCGGAGAATCCCTGAACACGCGCAGCATCTCGTCGCCGTTCTTGACGTAGAACTGCGTGCCCTCGAACTTCATCCGGTTGGTTTCCTGGATGGACTTTCCCGTCTGAATGCACAGCATCACATCCTGAGCGTGCGCATCATCCTCGCAAAGATAGTGGCTGTCGTTGGTCGCAACCATCGGCAGCCCGATCTCCTTTTCCAGCCGGAACAAGTCCGAGTGGATACGGTGCTCCATCTCCAGTCCCTGGTCCTGAATCTCAAGAAAGAAATTTTCTTTGCCAAAAAGATCGCGATAAAATCCGGCTGCCTCCCGCGCCGCGTCGTAGTTCCCTTCCGTCAAGCGCTCGGCCACTTCGCCCTTCAGGCAGCCCGAAAGCCCAATCAGGCCACGCGAGTGCTCCGCGAGAAACTTCTTGCTCACGCGCGGCTTGTAGTAGAAGCCATGCAGCGACGCTTCCGACGTGATCTTCACCAGGTTGCGATAGCCTTCCTCATTTTCGGCCAGCACCAGCAAGTGGTTATACGTGTCGCCGTCGGGAGGAGTCCGCGTGATGACGTGATCGTCTTTCTTGCAGATGTAGAGCTCGCATCCGACGATCGGCTTGACGCCTACCTTGTGCGCCGCATTCACAAAATGCACCGCGCCAAAAATGTTGCCGTGGTCAGTCATGGCTACGGCCGGCATGCCTAGCTCGTGAACGCGCTCGACCAGCTTCTCGACGTCGCAGGCACCGTCGAGCAAAGAATAATCACTATGCAGATGCAGATGAACGAATTGATTTTGGTTCATGAGGGCAGCACTTAGCCATTAGCTCTTGGCTTTTAGCTCGCAGCGAATCAAATTTATTCTACCGGCTGGAAGGATTCACGCAACGACTGAAAGTGGTGTAATTCGGTTGAGCGCGCCGATCAGCGCACGATCTGGATCGAAAGCGATGGTTCCGGCACCTGAAAATCCACGCCGCGCTCGTCATTCTTCTTGATCGTGGCATCGAGATCAAGCTGCGCCAGCGGAATCTTCTTCGAGGCCTGGTCGTTGAACACCCAGAGAGTTCCTCCGGCGATCGCGTAGTTATGCACTTCTTCAACATGCTGATCGCGGAAGACCAGCGCCGTCGCCGGCTCCTGATCTGATTTCGGATGATTGCGCGCCTCGATATCGGTTTGTAGCCGATCGATCTTCCCGTTCAGCGTCTGTACATCGCGCTGCAGTCCGCTATTCGCAGCGTACGGACCGGGATATGCCGGAGCCTGATAAAAGCCGGCGTAAGAATCCTGATCATTGTTTGTATCCTGGGCGCTGTCCTGCGAATCGTAGGCGAGCGAATCATCCCACCAATCGCAATATCCATACGGATAGCATCCCGCGTATCCATAATAGGGATACAGGCCGCGCCGTCCGTAGACGCCTCGATAGTTGTTGTAGTAGCGATTTCCTATTCGGACGCGATCGCCCGATCCATGAGCAAAGCCACTGCCATGAAAAGCGCGGGAAGATGATGCAGAAGAAAATGAACGGGAAACAGACCCAGTGTGCGAGGCGAAGTGACCACCACCACCACCACCCCCACCGTGCCGTTGCGCCAATGCAGGCAACGAAATCAAGATGAGGCTAAACGCCGCTATGGACAACCAGCGCCGCATACCCACATTATAGCGCGGATTTAACTCGGCGAGCGCCTAAGAAGAACTCCGAACGGCACTCCGGTGCCGCGGGGCAGGGGCATCTTCGGTCATCTCGCGGAATGCATGGGCCTTTCGCTTCGCCCAAGATGACAACGTCGGAGGGAGCCCGCAAGCCGCGTTCCCTTATTTTCCCTTTTTCTTGCCCTTCGGCTTCGGTTTGCTGGCAGCTTTTGCCTTGGGTTTAGCCGCTGCTTTCGCGGGTTTGGCCGGTTTCGCAGCCTTTTTCACGGTTAGAGCCTGCGCCGCCTTGTTATCAGGGAGAGCGACCGCTGCCTTTGCAGGCGCTGCTGGTTTTTCTGCGGGAGAGACTTTCGCGGGAGCCGCGGCCTTGCCTCCAGGAGCGGCTACCGCCTGCGCCGGAGCAGTCGCCCCAGCCGCAGCCGCCGCCGCTTTTCCCTTCCCCTTCTTGCCCGCCTTACCTGCTTCAACTGGCGGAACTGCCGCTGCTGCAGCCGCCTTAGCTCCGCGCCCGCGCTTCGCTGGCGGCGGAGGTGGCGGAGGTGGCGGAGGCGGCGCCAGCGGCTTCAAATATTTCAGCGTTTCCGTGCGCGACCGCAACCTGCCATCCAACAGGAGCAAGAACACATCGTTCGCAATCTTTGGATACTCCGGCATCTCCGGAGTGATGCGCAGCTCGGTCATCTCCGGCAACGGAATCTTCTGCTTCACTTGCCGCCACTTCGTGAAGAAATTCTTGATCTTCTGCGCCACCGCCTGCTGCCGCGCTGTGATCGCCAAAAACAGAATCATCTCCGGACGCGCCGACGACAACAATTGCCAAGTCCGCGCGGGCGTGGCGGCTTCTTTACCCGTCAAACGCTTAGCCAGGCTGTGCGCGTTTGCGTCCAGATCCTTCCACGCCTCCACCAAATCCTTTCGCGGAATGGCCCGCCGCAAATCCGAAATATCCTTATCGCCCAGCCGCTCGGTAAGAAAATGCATTACCGCCGGAGCAACCTCCGGCGTATAGCCCAGCTCATTCATCTGCTGCCGTGTCTTCATCAACGCGCCCAGACCGGCCGTGTCCGCCTTGGCCGTGCTCCAGTGCGAATTCAATACCTTGAGCCAACCCTCTTTTTCGTAGGCCTTCAGAACCGCGAGTGCGTCATCCTCATAGGCCAACTGCTCGATCTCATGTCCAATACTCGAGCTGCGTATGTATTCGATGTAATTATTTTCTTTGCCCGATTCGTAGCGCGCCTGCGTCCGCTCTTCGAGCGGCCAATGGAAGCGCGTAGTAAAGCGGGTAGCGCGGATCATCCGCGATGGATCTTCGAGAAACGCGTAGTTGTGCAATACGCGTATGACCTTCGCTTCAATGTCGGCCACACCGTTAAAAGGATCCATCAACAGCCCGCGCGATCCTTCATTCAGCGATAGGGCCATTGCGTTTACGGTGAAATCGCGGCGCCGCAAGTCGTCGATGATCGTTGCCGGAGCCAACTGCGGAGCTTTCCCCGGCTTGTCGTAATGCTCCGAGCGCGCCATGGCGACCTCCGAGCGCACTCCGCCCGGCAGCGTCAGCAGCAGGCTCCGCGTTTCGGAGTCGGCGGCGCCCACCACCGCGCCCGCGCGCTCCAGATCTTTTTGCAGCTTGAGCGCGTTTCCCTGCACCGTGAAATCCAGATCGCGGATCGGGAAGCCCGTGATGATGTCGCGGATGGCACCACCGGTGAGATACAGATTCATCCCCGCCGCCTTGGCGGCGTCTAGGACAAGCGCGACAGACTTTTGTTGGTCCGGTGAGAGCCGGGTCTCCAATGTGTATATGTAATCGGCCATGCCTTCCTAGTCGCCTCGCGGGGGCCCATCCTGGGGCCTGATTGGGGCGTTTTGCACAGGTTTTGCACAGGGAGGCAGCCCACCCCCTGGCGAGCAGCCTGTTTGGCTCAATCTAACTCTCTCTAGCCATTAGACTTATATCGCACTCTTGCAATTCAGTAAACAACAGAAAATAACACAAGGTTTACCGTTTGGCTACTGTCAAGCACAAACTGCCCGAATTCCGCCGGAAAGTGCGAGAATCCAATTGCAGTTGTGGGGCGCGGGCGCCCTCGCCCGCGTAACTCTAACCTTGCCTAGCGGACAGCGCTTTATCGCGCTGTTGTTATCTGGAATATTTTAAAAACGAATGCCCTCAACTCACAAGAAAGTAATCGTGCGCAAACACGACCGCGACTCGATCAGCGGCTATGTCGCTCCCGCCAAGTTTGTGGTCGATGGCAAGCTCGAGCTGCTCAATACCTCCGGCCAAGTCGTAGCCATTGATCTGCGCGACATCAAAGCCGTTTACTTCGTCCGCGAATTTTCCGACACCGACCTGATGCTGCGCAAAACCTTCACCACTCGTCCCAGAACCGAGGGCCTTTGGGTGCGCATGAAATTCAAAGACAGCGAAGTGCTCGAAGGCATCCTGCCCAACGATCTGACGCAAAATCCCGCCGAAGGCTTTCTGATGAATCCGCCCGACCTTCGTTCCAACACGCAAAGGGTATTCGTCCCGAGAGAAGCCCTAGCGTCACTCGCCGTCTTGGCCGTAATTGGGGCCGGCAATCGCCGGCGAAAAGGCGGCGCACCGGACACCCGTCAGGTCACGTTGTTCGAGCAATAGGTGAGGCTCGCATAGAGGCAGGCGCGGTTTGCCTTAGGAGCACGTGCCCTCGCCGCTCGCAGCTTAGCAACTGTCGGCGGTCCGCCCACCTGTGGCATCGCTAACAACTGACCTCTGCATCTCGAGGTTGCGAATGCGTGAACGACACTCAGCCATCCGCAAAGCCGCATCGATCGATTCCGCTGGAATCCTGGAATGTCTGCGCGCAGCCTTTGAACCCTACCGCGGCAGCTATACCCCCACGGCCTTTGTCGACACCGTATTAACACCCCAGACGATTGAAGAGCGCTTCCGAAGCATGTGCCTATTCGTGGCCGTGAGCGAGTCCGGCGAGATCGTGGGCACCATCGGTTGCCAGGTTGTCACTTCAGAAGTCGGTCGAGCAAAAGAAGGTCACATTCGGGGAATGGCAGTTCTCCCAGGGTGGCAAGGTTCCGGCGTAGCTACGCAGTTGCTGAAGGCCGTCGAGTCAGAGCTGCGCGATCAAGGATGCTCCCGGATCAGCCTGGACACGACGCAGCTTCTGCAACAGGCCATGCGTTTTTACGAGAAAAACAGCTTCGAGCGGTCGGGAAGAGTAACCAGTTTTTTCGGCATGCCTCTATTCGAGTACGTTAAGCGGCTCGAAGACTGAAATTGGGTCGCTCCTGCTTTTCCTGGCCATGAGACCCAAGACCTAACACCCTCCTGCTCGATTACAATTCCCCAGACCGCCATGAAACTATCCGACATAGCAGCCGCCTTAAACGCCCGCCTCGAAAACGCCCCACCCGGAACCGAGATCACTGCCGTAGCCGCCATAGAACAAGCCCTACCCGGACAGCTAACTTTCGTCTCCAATCCCAAATACAACACTGCCGCAAAAACGACGCAGGCCTCAGCCGTGATCGTATCCGAGGCCTTCCCCGCCATTAGCACCGGAATGCTGCGCAGCCAGAACCCGTACTTAGCCTGGGCGAAGGCAATCGAACTGTTCTACCACCCGCCCGCCTACGCGCCCGGAATCCATCCCACTGCCGTGGTGAGCCCCAAAGCGAAGCTGGGCAAGAACGCCCACATCGGCCCCTACGTAGTGATCGACGACGATGTGGTCATAGGAGACAATGCCGTCCTCCTCGCCCACGCCGTCATTTATCGCGGAGTAACCATAGGCCGCAATTTCTTCGCCCACGCTCACGCTGTAGTCAGAGAATTCTGCCAGCTAGGCGATAACGTCCTCCTGCAAAACGGAGTAGTAATCGGCTGCGACGGTTTCGGATTCGCCAAAGACGACGCTGGTCACTGGCACAAGATCGTCCAGTCCGGCAACGTAGTAATCGAGGGCGACGCCGAGCTCCAGGCCAACACCTGCATCGACCGGGCCAGCATAGGCGAGACGCGCATAGGCCGGGGAGCAAAAATCGATAACTTAGTCCACGTAGGCCACAGCTGCACCGTCGGACACGACACGCTGCTCTGCGCCCAGGTAGGCCTCGCCGGCACGACCGACGTAGGCAACAATGTGATCCTAGCCGGCCAGGTAGGCGTAAGCGGCCACGTCAAAATAGGCAATGGAGCTATCGCCATCGCGCAAAGCGGTATCCCTCACGACGTAGCCCCCGGAGCGATGGTCAGCGGCGCCCCCGCTATCGACCACCGCCTATGGCTAAAGTGCTGTGCCGCTTACGCCAAGCTGCCCGAGATTGCCAAGGCCGTCAGAAAGTTGGCCGAAAGAGGATGATGTACCGCGCCGGCATGAGAAATTGCGCATCGCTATTTGTTTCGTATGTTGTTTCGTCTTGACAGCTGGAGCTGCACCGAAATAAAACGGCCGAAAGAAATTGAGGCGCTCATTCAGCAGCGGCTACGTAGCACACCAAGACTTACTCCCGCAGCTCCACCGGAAGCCCGCTATTGATCGCCGCTCGCACTCTGGCGATCAGATAGTCCCGTTCTCCGAAATCTCGAGGCTCGATGGGATCGTGAAATTGGACGGTCACGGTTCCCGGCCGAATCGCAAACTGGGCTTTAGGCATAACGGCTTCGGTTCCCGAAATAGTGATCGGAACGATGGGAACGCTGCACTCCTCCGCCAGATAAAACGGACCTTTCTTGAAGGGCAGCAGCTTGCCGTCGAAGGAGCGCTTCCCTTCCACATATATGGTCATGTTGAGCCCTTGTTCAATGGCTTTGACGGCGTCGCGGAGGGCCGTGATGCCGGAGTCGCGATTTCCACGGTCAACAGGAACCAGCGATCCGATGCGCATGATGTGGCTCAGAATTGGAACTTTGAACAATCCCTTCTTCACCATCACCGAGGTGCGGCGCGGAATCAGCGGCAGTGTGACGGGCGGATCGAGATTAGAAATGTGATTGGACAAGAACATGTAGTTGCGCTCAGGGCTGATTTTTTCCAGACCGATGGTGCGGACTTTCACTCCGGCGATTTGGACTCCTTTGAAAGCCGCCCACATGCATGTGTTGTAGAGGAAGCTGATGTCTTTCGTGATATAGGTCCACGGAATTCCGAACACCGCGGCGAAGGGGAGCGCGGCGGCCCAGAACAGTAGCATCAGGATGGTGCGAAACACTGATTAGTCCGTCATCACAGTTGAATTTCAAAACCCAGCGCCTAATGGCGCATTGATAGTAGTGGAGTGTAGGCACGCCTCAAGGAGTGTCCTGCATACGAATCCTAATTTTATCCGACGGCGGTTATGCTTTCGCCGTAAGCTGGCGCAAGCGTTGGGGTAGCTTCTCATAGATTCCGCCGAATCCGCCATTGGAGAGAATCGCAACCACATCGCGAGGGCGCAGCTCGGGGGCGATCGCGTCGACAATGGCATCGGCATCGGCGAGAATGCGCGCCTGCTTCCCGTTCTGCTGAATTTGGGCGACAACGCGATTCAGGTCGAGGCGCTCGTTTTCCGGGATCGCCTCCGACTTGAAGATGGCGGCAACGACCACCTGATCGGCTTGCGCGAGGCTCTGCGCGAGAACTTCCTGAAGCACGTTGCGGCGTAGTGTGTTGGAGCGCGGCTCGAGGAGTACCCAAAGGCGCGATTGCGGATAGCGCGAGCGTAGCGCCCGGATCGTCTGCTCGATGGCCGTCGGATGATGTGCGAAGTCGTCGATAATCGTGATGCCGTTGATTTCGGCCTTCACTTCGAGCCGACGCTTGACGCTGCGAAAAGTTTTTAGCGCCTGCGCGATCGCATTTTGTGGGATTCCGTAATTGGCGGCCAACGCAGCCGCTGCGGTCGCGTTCCAGACGTTGTATTCGCCGCCTAAGGCGAATTCGAACTCGGCCCACGCTTTGTCACCGCGCGCGACCGACCACGTGGTTTGGTGCTCGTCGAGTCTTAAATCGGTGATTTTCCAGTTCGCGCGGGCCGATGCGCCGTACCGTTCTACGGGACAAAACGCTTTCTGCAGGCAGCGATCGATGCTGGCATCGCCCGTTCCGCCGGCCTCGAAGCCGATGATGCGTCCGCGGCGCGGAACCAGGTTAACCAGGCGCTTGAACGCGGTTTCGATCGCGTCGAGATCTTTGTAGATATCGGCGTGATCGAACTCCACCGAAGTGAGAATTACAGAATCAGGAAAGTAGTGGAGAAACTTCGGACCCTTATCAAAAAAGGCCGTGTCATATTCATCGCCTTCGATAATGAAATGCTGGCCCTCGCCGATCCCGAAGCTGCGACCGAAATTTTCGGCGATACCACCGATGAGGAATGAGGGGCGAAGTCCCGCGCTCTCAAAAATCCATGCCAGCATCGAAGTCGTAGTCGTTTTGCCGTGCGTGCCCGCGACGACCAGCACTTCTTTGCCCACTAGAAACTCATCGTGCAGCAGTTGCGGCAGCGAGCAGAATGGGATGCGCTGGTCGAGGACGAACTCGAGCTCCAGGTTGCCACGCGAGAGCACGTTGCCTACGACCACCAGATCAGGGCGGGGATTGAGATTCGCTTCGGCGAAGGGCTGTGCTACAGGAATGCCCAGCGACTCAAGGAACGTTGACATGGGCGGATAGGCAGCCGCATCGGAACCGGTGACACGAAAGCCGCGCTCTTGCAACATGCCCGCAAGCGAAGCCATGGCGGTTCCGCAGATGCCTACGAGGTGGATGTGTTTGGGCTGGGTCATTCGAAATTACTCATTACCGTGATCACTTCGCCGTCGCGGACTCAAGAATCGTTAGGTTCACTTCGCCGCCCACTTCGAGACGGGCTCTTACGCCGAAGGGCAGCGTGATGTTGGCGCGCGAGACATGGCCCGAGCGCAATCCAAATGCCACAGGGATGCCGAGATCACCGACCACTCTCAGCACAACTTCTTCGAGGGTGTAATCCTGCGTAGGGCTTTGGCGGCAATCCAGCATTTCGCCAAAGATAATGCCACGCACTTCTGTTAACTTGCCCGCGAGCTTTAACTGCATCAGCATGCGATCGATTTGGAAGGGCTTGGCGGCTATGTCTTCGAGAAAAAGAATCGTCCCCTCAGTGCGGATGTCATTGGCGGTGCCGAGCGCCGCTACCAGAATCGAAAGGCACCCGCCATAAAGCGTCCCCTCGGCTTCTCCCGCCACTAGCGGTTTTGCGGCTGAGTCGTCGCCAATCTTCCATTCTGCGGAGCCCGTCACTGCATTCTGCCAAGAAGCAAAATCGACACCGTCGGCGAGCGCGAAATCTTTGGCGACCATGGGTCCGTGAAAGGTTACGAAGTTAGCGGTGTCTGTAAACGTCGTCAGAAGAGTGGTGAGGTCGCTGTAGCCGACGAAAATCTTGGGATGGGCTGCAATTGTTTTTAGGTCGACCCTCGGCAAGACGTAGTTCGAGCCATATCCGCCGCGCGCGCAAATAATCGCGCGGATGTCATCGCGCGCGAACATGTCTTCGAGCTCTCGCGCCCGGCGCTCTGCCGAACCGGCGAAGTAGAGATCGCGTTCGAGGATCGACTCGAAATAAAACGGCTCGTAACCGGCTCGGCGCAAGCCATCACACCCGGCCTCCAAGGTTTCGCGTTGTACGTTCGATGCGGGCGCTGCGATTCCCACCTTATCGCCGGGGCGGAGGGCGCGCGGCATAACTCGCGAAGGTTGGGGAGCCGATGACATCTGGACTTGATCTTAAACGAAGAATTCTCCGCGGCAGATTAAGGTTGCCGGACCTCGCAAATACACCTGATTTTCCCAGCGCACGGTCTGCGGACCTCCGGGAGCGATCACCCTGACTGGCGAAGTAACACGGCCGCTGGCAATTGCGGCCACGGCCGACGCGCAGGATCCCGTGCCGGACGATTGCGTCTCGCCTGCTCCCCGTTCAAATATTCGGAACTCGAGTTCATTCGGGCTACGCACCACCACATATTCGACGTTCGTGCCCTCGGGAAACTGCGGCTGCGCGCCGAGCAGCGCCGCGTGTTCTTGCCATCCATTCTGAAATGCTTCGACAAAGATCACGAAGTGCGGATTTCCCATAGAAATTCTCGTGCCCTTCGCGCGCACGGAACCGGTATCAATGGCTAATTCATCGCCAACTTCGGGCTGGCCCATATCGGCCTCGAACTCAAATGTGGGACCTTGCCGGTTGTCTTTCTGTCCCATAAAATGACAGGCCTTCAATCCGGCGCCGGTGCGAACCATGATTTTCGCTTTGCCGGTTCGCGAATAAATATCCGCCGCCACGCAGCGCGTTCCGTTGCCCGAGATTTCCGCCTCCGATCCATCTGCGTTAATGAGGCGCGCGTTTACGTCAGCGTCCGCGTCCGGAAACAGCCATTCGACGCCATCAGCGCCCAGTCCGTAATGACGGTCGCACATGCGGCGGGTGAGCACGGCGAGGTCGCCGGTCGCGTGCGCTCCATCGACCAACAGAAAATCGTTGCCGCACGCGGATGCTTTGGTGAAAGCGATTCTCGTGACCTCGTTGTTCAAAGGCGCTGTCATGTGTTGGCACTCATCTTAGCAATTCGGGCGGGCACTCATGCGTCGCGCGTCATTCGTGTTCGGTGGATCCGAGCGTTGACACCGTGGCGAAGGCCGCCGATTCGTGCAAGCGGATCGAGAACAAGTTTTGCTGGTCGCGCTCACCGTCCACGGAGAACACCAGCCGGAAATCGGGATCGGCATTGGCGACGTTTATGCTGTGCATGGTGAGCTGCTCGGAGTCGAGGATGCGATTTACCTCGCGCAACATGCCGTCGACGTTGCGGCCCGTGACTTCGTAACTGGTGGCGAACATCTTCAGTGAGAACACGGCTTCCGCTCGGCCGAGCATAACGAGCGCGAACAAAATCAGGATGGTTGCGAAGACGGCCGTCAAGTAAAGGCCCCCACCGGCAGCCATTCCGACCGAGGCCACAACAAATAATGTTGCCGCCGTGGTCAGACCGGTGACGGAAGTTTTCGCGTGCAGAATGGAACCGGCGCCGATGAAACCGATGCCCGGGATGATCTGCGCAGTGATCCTCGCGCTGTCCGATGGCACACCCGCCAGTTCCTTTGACAGCACGGTAAACATCGCCGCGCCAAAACAGATGAACATATTGGTGCGGAGGCCGGCCGGCTTGTGGCGGAGTTGCCGCTCCAGACCAATCACGCCGCCGAGTGTTGCCGCCAGAAGCAGCCGCGCCAGGGTGGCACTGAGCACCACGCCTAATTCGTTGTGCAGCAGTCGAGCAACCTCATGGAATAAATTCATAGCGGCGCGAAGCTTCGAGCGGATTCTATCACCGGCGTCCACCGCTTTTTACGCGGCATTTTACTAGGGGTTAACGCGATTGATTCGGGGCGAGGCGGGTCGCATAGATGTGGGCGTGCGCTTGTCCAGTTGCGTGAATTTCCGTCAGCTCGGTGAGGTTGGTTTTGTTCACGCCTTGATCCACGGCATCGCCGTCGAAAGCAATCACAAAATCGACATGGCGTGTGGGGTCAGCAAGAGCGCGCTCCCACAAGCCTTCGGGGTCGGACGGATGCTTCCACGGCCGGTGATTGTCCTGGTTTACAACTTGACGCAGCGGAACGTCAGCCTGCTCCATGACGCCGACGTGCTCGCCGAGATCCATCAAATACATTGAATTTCTCGGCAAATGGGTAACCACCCGCTCGACCGCGGAGTTCAACGGGTTGCGGATCCGCCAGTTTTTCTGGGCCTCTTGCAGACATTGAGGCCCGGATTTCCATACCAACGCGTAGCTGACCACGACCATGACGAGTAGGACTGATACAAGTTTCCAGCCGTGTTGTGCGCCCGCGCTGCTGGATTCGCTCGTTTCGCGTGTAAGGAGAACATAGATGGAGCCAGTCAGCAATCCCATCGACGCCGCGAACATCGGCAGCAACTGCAGGCCGTAACGCTGATTGAAAGTGGCGAAGGGCCACCATGTCGAGACATGCAGCGGAACTGAACCGTAGGCGATGGAAAGCGCGTAGAACGGTAGCGGCGACCACAGCAAGAGCAGTGGTGGCAATTGAGCCCGCAGTTTCCAGGCGGCAAAGACCAGCGCTACAAAGGCCCCGGCCAGCCAAAACCGTCCCCAGTTTCCGTCGGCCAGATTCAACTGCGCCGCTTTCAGGAAATAAACAGCCGCGACAGGCGGACTGTGTAGCGCCGGATTCGGCGCGCCGACGCGCTGCTCAATGGCTCTCGCAGAGTAGGGGCCAGTAGCAAAGTCGAGCGCGCTACCGTAGATCACGCGGTTGTAGGCGAGCCAGAGCGCGGGAGCGACGGCGATAATTAGCAAGAACTTGATTGCAACTCGCCGCAACGCGCGATTTTCCCACCGCCGCAGCGCGATGATGACGATCGCCGATCCCATTACCGACGCGAGAAACCATCCGTCGTAGCGAGTAAGTTCGGCGGCAGCCAGGCAACACGCGCAACGAAAGAGCGCTTTGCGCATTGACCGTGTTCGTCCACTGTCAACTTTTTCGGAAGCAGTCTCTTTCATCGAACGAACGAATTCCGCGAAGTACGCGACCGACCAGATAAAGAGCGCTAGATAGAGCGATTCGGTCATCGCGGTGGATTGCATATAAATCAGATTGGGATTGGCTCCGTAGGCGATCGCGGCAGCGGCCGCGCCTATAACAGCCCCAGGCTTTGTGCGTGGATCGGAATCAAGCGCACCGCGCAGCAAGCTGAATATTCCTACAACGCCGAACCCGTAGGCGATCATTGATGAGATCGAGCCGCCCGATCCGTTCTGCCACATTGCGTTCGAGAAAATAAACGGGATCATCAGCACATGCGGCAGCGGAAGCCATACCGTTCCCAGTTGCAGCGGACCGGGAGTCAGCGAATCGAAAACTCTGCGCGCGATATTGATGTGCGCGACGGCATCCCCATAGAGCAGAAGATCGCCACGCTGCAGGTAATGAAGGAACGAGAAAAAAGAAACGAGGAAGGAGATTCCGGCCACGCGGGCCGCGCTGCGGTCGAGAGGGGCGGCGGTGGTTTTTGCAGTCACTCTATGCCTTTTCCGGGATCATCCTGAGCCTCAAACACGCAGGTCCTTCGCTTCGCTCAAGATGACAAACTCGGCGTTTATTCCCCCGAACTCGAGGGACGCTGCATCAGGTCTTAATCCAGATGTGTTAGTTCGCGGAAAATCTGGAAGCGTTCATCAATTTCTTCGCGGCTAAGATTCTGCAAGCGCTCCGTCCCGAAGCGCTCGACGGCGAATGATCCCATGACGCCGCCATAAAAAAGAGCGCGCTTCAGCACCTCGCGATTGATCTCGTCTTGCGACGCGATGTAGCCCATGAATCCGCCGGCGAAAGAATCGCCGGCTCCGGTCGGATCTTTCACTTCGTCGATCGGCAGAGCAGGCGCGCGGAAAGGATGCGAGCCAATGCCGAACGCTCCTTCGCGAAAAAAGATAGTCGCTCCGTATTCGCCGTGCTTCACGACCAGCGCGTTCGGCCCCATGGCGATGACTTTGTTGGCGGCGCGCAGAAGATTTTTCTCGTTGGCCAGCATCTTCGTTTCAGTGTCATTAATGAGCAGAACGTTGACCAGCTTCAGCGTTTCCGCCAACTCCTTGGGCGTGCCTTTGATCCAGAAATTCATGGTGTCGCCGCCGGTCATGCGCACGCCATCCATTTCGAGCCGCACTGCCTTTTGCAGCGCGGGGTGAATATTGGCGAGGAAAAGGAATTTCGTGTCCGCATATTCCTTGGGGATGCGCGGCTGAAACTTCTCGAATACGTTCAGTTCGGTGAAGTCCGTCTTGGCTTCGTTAAGATTGTCGAGATATTGGCCGCCCCAGCGAAAAGTCTTGCCCTGGGTGCGCTCGATGCCGCGCGTATCGACTCCGCGCTTTTTGAGCACGGCTTCGTTCTCGGGCGTGAAGTCTTCGCCTACGACCGCAACCATGCGCACTTCGGTGAAGTAACTCGCGGCCAGCGCGAAGTAAGTCGCGGCGCCTCCAAGGATGTCTTTCACCTGGCCAGACGGTGTGGCGATGGTGTCGAAGGCCACCGAACCTACTACGAGAATACTCATGAGTCTCCGTGGAGCAGTTCTTAGTTGATGGTCGTTCGGCGTTGGCGAGCAAGCCGTTAACAATGCACGTTTCTGTTCGCTAACCACCAGCGACTATCGACCAGCGACGATCGAAACAACGACTAGCTTTTCAAATACTTCCCCACTATCAGCTGCAACTTCTCTCTCGTTGCCGTGGGAATTTTCGCGGGGTCGGTCAAAATGGCGTGCGCCAGAGCCGATCCGCATTTGCAGGCGCGCGTCTTTGGCATCGCGGACACTGCCTCCTTCACGACCTTCGCGGCGTTCTCGGCGTTCTTCACCAGCACGGAAACAATCTGCTCGACGGTCACCGCATCGTGATGCGGATGCCAGCAATCGTAGTCCGTGACCATGGCCACGGTTACATAGCAGATTTCCGCTTCGCGTGCGAGCTTCGCTTCCTGAAGGTTGGTCATGCCGATCACATCCGCTCCCCAGCTGCGATAAACGTGCGACTCGGCCTTGGTCGAGAACTGCGGGCCCTCCATGCAGATGTACGTCCCACCCCGCTTTCCAGTCACGCCCGCGCGCTTGCAGGCGTCTTCGACGACCTTGGTCATCTCACCACACACCGGATCGCCGAATCCGACATGGGCAACGATGCCATCGCCGAAGAAAGTATCGACGCGGTGACGCGTGCGGTCGAAAAATTGATCAGGGATCACGAAGTCGAGCGGCTTATGTTCTTCTTTCAGCGAGCCGACGGCGGAGACGGAGATAATGCGCACGACTCCGAGCTGCTTGAAGCCGTAAATGTTGGCCCGGAAATTCAATTCGCTCGGCAGAATCTTGTGGCCGCGTGCGTGACGTGCAAGAAATGCTACCTTGCGTCCGGCGAGCGTCCCGAGGATGTACGCATCCGACGGATCGCCAAACGGAGTCTGCTGTGCGGCCTCGTGCACATCCTGAAAACCTGGCATGTGGTACAGACCGCTGCCGCCGATAATGCCAATTTCTGCCTGTTGCAATTGCGCTCCTGAAAGGCCCGGCCGTTTATGGAATGACTGCGGAACCTGTGATTATACAAGACGAAATTTCAGTGCGGCTGAGGCGAGGATTTTTCTTGCGGTTTTTCGTGCGACCAAAAATCGTCCTCGACGGTTTTCGTTGTCGCGTCGTCCAAACTTTCGCTGATCAGCACTGTGTCGCCGCGAACATCGATCACGACAGCTCCCTCTTCGGTCAGCCAGGCGTGATTACCGCGCAAAGTCCGCCATGAATCGGCCGGCGGCGCGTCGCTCGAAACTTTGCCATCCGTCCCTAACGCTTGCCGCTTCTGATAGCGCTGCGCTAGCGATTTTGCGTAGATTGCGGCGAACTCCGCCGCCTTCGCCGGGCTCGACCAGCGGGAAACGTAGAACAAGCCGATGGGCGCCGATTTATTTCCCTTTGGCCGCCCGGCATAATAATACCCGCCCCGCCACTCGGGGTAGATCGCCGTGGCCACGTCGCGGCCGGCATACTGCTCGACCAGAATGTCTACGTCGAACTCGCCCATGGCGCCGATATCGAATGGATCATAGCCCTTGAAGTCTTTGTCGATGTCGATGATCTTTATCGGCTCGAGCTTTTCATGCGTCAGGTAAGTCTGCGGCTCCATGATTTCGCGCGTTGTCTTCGGCGGATCTTTGAAGGCGCCGGCAAAAGCAAGTTGCTTTCCGCCGGCGTCGAGCAGCGCGGCCGTGAAGTCGAGTCCGAAGCGATAGGGGAAGGTCAGTTCCTCTTTTAGAAAAATCGGAGCGCTGCTAAACGCGGGAGCGTCGGGCGTGCCCACCAACATGCCTTGCTTAAGCGCTTCAACAACTTGCGGCGAATCGAGCAGAGTCTTCCCCGTCGGCGCCAGCGAATAATCGAGCAACACGACCATTGCTTGTCCTTCGACCACCGCCTGGCGGGCCGAACTTTCTTCATCGTTTTCTATATCGGACGGACTGGGGTCGCTGGTTTCTTTTTTGTCGCCCGAATCGCCGTTTGATCCCTGCATCCATTTTTCGATCCCAAAGGACTGATCCTGGAGAGCGTGCGTCAGTTCGTGTGCCAGCACAGGTTTTTGCTGCTCGATGTCGACCCAGTTGAGCAGATTTACGGTTTTCGTTTTGACGTCGTAATATCCCGCAACTTGCTCGCGCAGCATCGTCACCAGAAATTTGGGCAGGTCGAAGTTCCTCGGCAGCAGGCCGAACTTTTTCAGCACAGCCGATGAGCGCTCGAGCCGCTTCGCGTCCTTATCTTCCTTCATGCTCTTCTGGATGTAATGTTGGACTTCGCTGCGCTTGGTCAGCCTCCGCTTCACTTCGTTCTTGATCGGCAGGCCGGTATCGTGGCTGGCGAACTGCAGAATATCGTCGACCGAGCGAAAAAGTTCCTTCGCCTCCTTGGGGGAGATCGTGCTTTCCGGCGTAGCCTGTGCGGCTCGGGTGCCCTCGCCCGCGGAAGGCTGGTTCTGTGGTGCTGGATCCTGCGACAGGGAGGCGCAGAGCGTACCGACGAACAGCACGAGGGGGGCGAGCTCGCAGAGCCGCCTCACAAGCTTTTGAGAAACAGCAATGAAATTAAGCATTGAAAACGAGTTTATACTTATTTCCCGGTTGGAAGGTTCCCTGTCAGCCCGGAAAGCGTAAGACTTCGTAGAATTTCAGGAGTTCACTCGCAGCGCCACCCACTCGCCCGCCTCGAGAGTTCCTAAGGTGCCGCCAATGTCGCTGGTCGTTTTCTTTTGCCGCACCGCTTCGAGCACAGCCGCTTCAATTTTCTGCGCCTCGTCGGCCATCCCCAGATGCCGCACCATCATGGCCGCCGTCAAGATCGCCCCAAAGGGATTAGCAATATTTTTCCCCGCAATCGGCGGCGCTGAGCCATGTACGGGTTCAAACATCGCAGTCTTTCCCGGATGCAGATTAGCGCTCGCAGCCATGCCCAGCCCGCCCTGCAGTCCCGCCGCGAGATCGGTGATGATGTCGCCAAACATATTGTTGGTCACGATCACATCGAAGATCTGCGGATCGCGCACCATTTGCAGACAGAGGGCATCGACGTACATGTGCTGGGTTTCAAATTGCGGATATTCCACCGAGACTTCTTTGAACACGCGCTGCCACAGACCGCCGGCATGCGTCATCGCATTTGATTTGTCGCACATCAAAACGCGGCGTCGCGGCGAGCCGTCAACCTTCTTATTCGTCGCGCAATAATCAAACGCGTAGCGGACGATGCGCTCAACGCCTTTGCGAGTGTTGACATCTTCCTGAATGGCAATTTCTTCGGGCGTGCCGCGCTTGAAAACTCCTCCGAGATCGCCATAGACACCCTCAGTATTCTCCCGAATCACAACGAAGTCGACATCTTCGAGCTCAACGCCTTTGAGCGGACAGAGCGACGCGTCCATCAGACGCACAGGCCGGACGTTGGCGTAGAGATCCATCTGCGAGCGCATGCCGAGGAGAATTTCTTTAGCGTGAATGTTGGAAGAAACTCGCGGATCGCCAAAAGCACCAACCAGGATGGCATCGAAATCACGCGCCAGCATGGCAAAGCCATCGGGCGGAACGGTCACCTTGTCGGCGAGGTAGCGGTCGGCTCCCCAATCGAATGAAGTCAATTCGACGGCGGCACCAACGGCCTGCACGACCTTCACGGCCTGAGGAATGACTTCTTTTCCAATTCCGTCACCGGCGATTACCGCGATGCGCTTCTTCGAGCCCACGCTCGGAACGTTAGCACAGGGGCGCACTCCTAATAAACCATTCACAAACTCGGCCCACAAAAACGAGGAGTTGGCGGCAAGCGAATCCGCGGCGATAATGACGTTGATGCCAGAAGATCGAGCCGCATTCAGTTCCGGATCGATGCGTCGCGAAAAGCGAGCGGTCGCGGGGAATTCCGTGCTCGCGGCTCTGGTGGTTACCAGCCTGAAAGTTGTCGTCGGAATCGCAACCGGCTCCCTGGGAATTTTGTCGGAGGCGGCGCATTCAGGATTGGATCTGATCGCGGCGACGGTTACATTTTTCTCGGTGCGCGTCTCCGATAAGCCAGCCGATGCGGATCATCAGTACGGTCATGGCAAGATAGAAAATTTTTCCGCCTTCATCGAAACCGGTCTCCTGTTGCTGACCTGCCTGTGGATCGTCTATGAGGCAGTCAAGCGGCTGTTTTTTCACAGCGTAGAGATTGAGCCGAGCGTGCCGGCATTCCTGGTGATGTTCCTGTCAATTGCGGTCGACGCGTGGCGCTCGCGCGCCTTGGGACGCATTGCGGCGAAATATGACAGTCAAGCGCTCGAGGCGGATGCGCTGCATTTTTCAACCGATATATGGTCGAGTAGCGTAGTGATCGTGGGGCTGGCGCTAGTGTGGATAGGACGAAATTATCGCGTGGAATGGCTGCGGCAGGCCGATCCGATTGCCGCGCTGTTTGTGGCGGGCGTGGTGGTCTCGGTAAGTTGGCGACTGGCGCGCAGAACCATCGATGGGTTGCTCGATGCGGCGCCAGTCGGCGTGCGCAACCAGATTCTCGACCGGATCAGAACCGTCGACGGCGTGCTGGAAGTGGAGCGGGTTCGCTTCCGCAAAGCCGGAAATCGCTTTTTCGCCGATGTCTCGGTGGGGCTGGAACGCAATCTTACTTTTCAGAGGTCGGAGCAGGTGGCGGACGCGGTGACCTCGCGCGTGCGCGAGATTTTGCCCGAGGCCGACGTTATGGTGCACTCCGTGCCACGGGCAGGCCGCACGGAAAATATTTTTGATCGCATCCGCGCCGTGGCGACGCGCCACAACTTCAACGTGCACGACGTTAGCGTGCAAGACTTGAACGGCCAATTGCACGTGGAGCAGCATCTGGAACTCGACGAGCAACTCAGCATGAAGCAGGCGCACGATGAGGTAACGCGCCTGGAAACAGAGATGCGGGGTGAGATTCCAGAGATCGCGACCATCCTCACGCACATCGAAAGCGAGCCGGCGACGATTGAGCGGGGAGAGGAAATTGTTCGCGAGCCAGAACTGGAACAGCGGCTCAAGAATATCGTGAAGGAATTTCCCGAGGTCATGGACGTGCACGAATTTCAATTCAAGAAAGTGCGCGCGCGGCTGTATGTTTCCTGCCATTGCACCCTGCCCGACGATATGCCGCTGGCGCGCGTGCATGACGTGCAGACATCGCTCGAAATTCGCTTCAAGCACGATGCGCCGGAATTATTCCGTGTACTCATTCATCCCGAGCCAGTAACGGATAATCGACGGTAACGGAAATCTCCGCGAGCAGCGAATCGCGCAACTGCGAGAGGAAAAGATGATTGAAGCTTCAATTCATTGGACCGACCACGAACGATACGTTGGAGCGGCGACTTCGCGGCACTCGATCGTCATGGATACGGCTACCGAAAAAACGGCCAACAGCCCGATGGAGTTGGTGCTGATTGCCCTGTGCGGCTGCACCGCATCAGACGTCGTGGGCATCCTGCGTAAGAAACGCGAACCTTTCACTGGCCTGGAAGTGCGCGCGGCCGGCGAAAGAGCGGACGGTTATCCCGCCGTCTATACATCGATTCACCTGACCTATGTTGTGCGCGGTGAGGTCTCGAAAAAATCGATGGAAGATGCAGTGCGACTGTCCAAAGAAAAGTACTGCTCGGTATCTGCCATGCTGGAGAAGACGGCAAAGATCACGTATACGATTGAGCATGTGCCGTGACGAGCGCTCGCGAGCGCGCGGAGCATCGGCCTGAGGCCCATCCGCTGCGAGGTTATTTCTATATCGGCGGCGCGGCTTTTCTCTGGGGAATTTCCGCGACGCTCGGTCGGTCGGCCTTCACAGGCCATTCGCTGCTCGGAATGTCACCAGGCGATTCCCTCAAGAATATTGACCCGCTGATCCTGTCGCAAAGCCGTGCCACGCTATCGTTAGCGGTACTCTTGCCGGTTCTGCTGGTGCGCAGAGGAGCGTCCGCTCTGCGCGTTCCGGGGCGCGATCTGGTGCGCTTTTTTCTGCTCGGCGTTCTTGGAGTCGCGGTCTCGAACTATTTCTATTACTTGGCGATCCAACGGACCAACGTGGCGACCGCCATCATTTTGCAATACACGGCCCCGGTCTGGGTGCTGATCTATACCGCGGTGCGCGCAGCGCAGCGCCCGTCATGGCAGAGAATTGCGGCGGTAGGCCTGGCGGTAGTCGGATGCGCTCTGGCCGTGGGTTTCGTCGGAGCGGGCGGCTTCCGCATGGACGCAATCGGAGTGATCGCCGCCCTGCTGGCAGCATTTTCCTTTGCGTTTTATAACGTTGGCGGACACAAAGTGCTCGCTCGTTACGACCGCTGGAAAGTGTTGCTCTGGGTTTTGGTGGGCACTTCCACATTCTGGATCTTCGTGAATCCTCCGTGGAAAATTGCGGCTGCGCACTACGGCCGCGAACAGTGGGCATTCATGCTCATGTTTTCGCTGATATCAGTTCTCGGGCCCTTTTCCTGCTACTTCGCCGGATTGCAGCACCTGGAGCCGACTCGCGCCATCGTCGCCAGTTGCCTCGAGCCGGTATTCAGTATCTTGATCGCTGCCCTCGTGTTAGGTGAGTTACTGCGTCCATTGCAGACGGCAGGAATTGTGTTGGTGTTAGTCGCAATTATCCTGATTCAATGGCCGGAACGCGCGGTGCGCAGCGCGGAATTGGTCGTCGAGCCAATGGAGTGAGAGGTTGCCAGTCGTTAGTAAGCCGCATCGCGAACGACAAACGACCATCGACTAACGACGTTTATTCCAGCTTTTTCCCTTTCGTCTCCGGCAGTTGCGTAGCGGTCACCGCCGCGAGGAAAAACGCGGCGGCGCACAGATAGAACGCCCAATCCAATCCTTTGGCCTGTCCGACCCGCCCGATCACGTAGGGAGCGATAGAACTCAGCGCGCGCGCCCCGTTGTAGGTGAAGCCGAGAGCGCGCGCCCGCAAACTGGTCGGGAAAATCTCGCTGCCGATGAGACCTGAGCCGGAGAAGAATCCCGTTCCAAAGAACGCGACGATTGCGCCGAGCACGAGCAACACCAACTGCGAGCGCGCCATCGCATAAAAAGGAACCAGCAGCGCCGCGGCAAAGAGGTAGAGCATAAAAGAACTTCGGCGGCCAAGGTGATCCGCGACCCAGCCGAAGCTGAGATAGCCGGGAAACATGCCGAGCAGGTTAAGCACAAGCAGCAGCGTGGTGGTGCGCATGATGCCAAAACCGCGCCCGCCTTGCGCGATCGGGAGCGAAAGATACGGAGGAATCCACGTAAAGAGTCCCCACCAGGCAAATAGTCCAAAGAAATTAAGCAGAAGGAGCGCGACCGTACTCTTGCCGTAAGGGGCACGAAAGATGAGCAGAAACGAATCGCTGTGTGGAGCGGGCGCCCCCGCCCGCGAACTGCTCGCGTCATCGTATGGTCGAGTCGGATGCTCAGGAACTGCGAAGCCATTTGCCGCGCGTTGATCCATCCACATCTGCGACTCCGGAACTCCTTTGCGAATCCAAAGCGTGACCATAGCCGGCAGAATTCCAATGAAAAATACATAACGCCAGTTGGCATACCGCAGAACGATACCCGCCGCCAGCGCGGCCAGCGCGTAGCCTATGGCCCAGGAGCTTTGCACAACTGCAATCGCCTTCGCGCGCAATTCGGTGGGCCAGGTTTCGGCAACGAGGGTTGCGCCGGTATTCCACTCACCTCCCATGCCGAGTCCGAGGATAAAGCGAAACACCGCCAGCATGAGCACGGTGGTAGACAGTCCGGAGGCGAACGAGCAGACGGAGTAAGTCAGAACGCTGAACATCAGGGCGCGCTTGCGTCCGATGCGGTCGGCAAGGAAGCCGAAAAACACTCCACCGATGCCCGAGGCAAGCAGCGTAAGGGTGTAGAGAAATCCGGAGGTTGCCTTCGACATCCCAAGATCGCGCATCACGTAGGCGAGAACGAGCGCGTAAAGCATGGCGTCGAAGGCATCGAGCATCCATCCGAGGGAGGCCGCCAGAAGAGTGCGGCGCTGGGCTTGATTGGCTTGCTTCAGAAGTTGAACGGGACTGATCGCCATGCGGGAGGGATTGTAGCAGCGAGATAGGTTAATTACAGGCCGTCAGCCCTTGGCGACAACCATGTGGAAAACATCTGCCTCAGCTCGGCGCGGGCTTCGTCGTCGCGCACGATGACATCGCCGCCACCATCGTATGGATGATACGCACAATTCTGCTCTAGACCTATCACCAGGACGTCTCCAATTTTGTCGGTTGCAACTTGAGCGAGCACTTCGTCTAAGCAACCACGTTGCCAGTTCATCCTAGCAATGAAGAAGTGCCAATAAGGGGAACCTGTGTCTGAAGCCACGGTAAAGGCGAAGCTACTCGAACCCCTGAGACTCGTATCAGTGCGGAGGAGCTTCGGCAGCGCCGGAGATGGGTCATCAGAATAGCCGGTTGTCAGGAGTAGGAAATCAGTATGTGGTCCGAGCAAAGCATCAATAACAGTATGGTGTCTGTGCAGGATCTCTTGCGCTTCGGCATCGTTTTCGGGATACCTTTTACTTCCCGGAAGTGAATGTATGCGGAGCCATCTGTCCCGATATTTGTCCCGGAGGAGAAACCCAATCGGCGGGCTGTCCGGATACTCGCCCACCCAATAACTCTGAAACTCGCCCGGTTGCAACGCGTGCGTCATCACTGAGTTGTCTCCACCTACCCCAGCCGCCGCAAATACTTCTGCGCCTTCCGCACATCCCGCCCAATCTGCTCTTTCAGCGCCTCGACCGATGGAAACTTGATCTCATCGCGCAGGCGGTCGAGAAAATGAATCTCTACTTCTGTCTCCGCCGAAAGTTCGAGCGGATGGAAATTCAACAAATGCGTTTCGATGGCAAACGAATCGGCGCCGAACGTCGGCCGGTTGCCGACATTCGTGACCGAGTCAAAACACTCCTGCCCGATCCGCGTGCGCGTAATGTAAACGCCATCTTTGGGCACGAGTTCTTCATAGTGCGCCAGATTGATTGTCGGCACGGTATATTTCGACCCATACCCGCGCCCGCGGCCGGCGGTCGACAGAATGCTAAATGGACGCGCCAGCAAGTGGCGCGCTCGGCTCACTCGTCCTTCGGAAAGCAATTTGCGGATGTGGCTACTCGAAACATTTTCTCCGCGCAGGCACATCTCGGGATAGTCGTGAACTTCAAATCCCATCTCGCGCCCTAGCTCACGTAACACTTGAATATTTCCCGCTGCCTTGTGGCCGAAGTGGAAGTTATAGCCTTCGTGAACTTCACGAGCGTGCAGCCGCTGTTTCAGAATTTCATGAGCGAACCGGTGCGGCGTCATCAGCGAAAGATCGCGCGAGAAAGGTAGCAACAGAACTACGCCAACGTCGGTCAATTCGAGCAACCGCAGCTTTTCCGGAAGCGGAGTCAGCAACTTGAAATTGTGATCGGGACGCAGGATGCGGGAGGGGTGCGGATCGAAAGTGACGACTACAGCCTGGGCCTTCCCGGCCTTCGCGCGGCGGACGATCTCGTCGATCACGTGCCGATGTGCGCGGTGCACGCCGTCGAAGTTGCCGACGCTAACAATCGCGGCACCGAAGTCGCCGGGGATGTCGTCGAGTTGGTGAAAAACCTTCATGTGCGTTTAACCGCAGAGGAAGCCGAGTGCGCAGAGAAATAAATGTTTAAAAACCCTTAGTTTCCCGATTCCTCTGCGTGCTCTGCGATCTCCGCGGCTCAATTCTCGGGAAACTCAAATTTCAAACTCCAGCTTCATCCCATCAAACGCCAGCCGCACTCCCGGCGGCAACGCCGCATCGGTTGCCTCGTGCGGCAGGTCGTGGCAGATGTGGGTGAAAAATGTGCGCTTCGGTTTTACCGCTTCCACTATCTTCAGCGACTGCTCAACGGTTGAATGCGTGGGATGCGGCTTATAGCGCAGCGCGTCGAGAAACAAGATATCCAAACCTTGCAATTTCTCCAGCGTTTCCCCAGGGACCTGGCTGTGATCGGTGAGATAAGCGCCCGATCCGAAACGGAAGCCGAGGATTGGCGTCTCGCCGTGAATCACCGTCAACGGCTCAAAACGCGCGCCGAACAGTGTCACCGGCCCCTCAATCGGATGCAGATCGACCTGCGGCAGTCCACCAAATTTATAGGTCGCTTCAAAAATGTAGCCAAACATATTGCGCAGAAATTCGCAGTTCCGCGGCGTGGCATAAAGCGGCATCTTGCCGGGCCTGTGGTGATACGTCAGCGGGCGCAAGTCATCGATGCCGAGAATGTGATCGGCATGGGTGTGCGTGTAGAGGACGGCATCGAGTCGCGTGATGTGTTCGCGCAGCGCCTGCTCGCGAAAGTCAGGCGTCGTGTCGATCATCACGTTGCGGGCATTGTCGTGCGGATCGCGGTAACTGATCATCACCGAGGGGCGAGTGCGGCGATCGCGCGGATCGGACGAGCGACAGACGGCGCAGTCGCAACCAATGGTCGGAACCCCCATCGATGTGCCACTGCCTAATACCGTCAGCGTCGCCTGCATCAGCCGTTGGTTCCTGTGTGTGGGCCGGGCGCCTGCGGAGGACGCGCCAACGTATTCGTCACTTCAACGTAGGCCATGCGTAGTTCGTAAAGGCAATTCTGCAGGAATCCCTGCTCTTTCGGCGTGAGATTGCCCTTGGTTTTTTCGGCAATCATGCCGAGAGTGTCGATGGTTTGGCGCGCTCCGATGATGTCGACTCCGGGCTGGCCGCCCTGCTCGTGCATCAGACCAAGCTGCATCATGGCAGTCATATAGAGTGAGGCCATGAAACGCTCGAAACTCATCTCGAGTTCTTTGGCGGAATGACCGCTCAGTTCGACCTTCGCGTCCAGATCGCGCGACGATTTCTTATAGGCATCGTGCTGCTCCTGCTGCTCGGTCGGCGAAGGCGGCTCGGGAATGTCAGACTCAGGAGCGGGCGGCGCCGGTGCAGCCTCGGAGATTGTCGACACGTTTGCTGGAGCAGGCGGCATTGGTGGGGCTGCAGCCTGAGTGGCGGGTACGGCTCCGACTGCCGCGGTTACTTGTTCCTCGTCGGCATCGGATCGAAGTTGCCCGTCGGCCGTAAACAAGCGGCGGTCGCTTACTTTGAATTCGCTCTCTTCTTTTCTTTTTTGCGCCATATAGTTTTACCCGGGTTCTTTTCAGAGTTCCAACTTAATTTCCGGAGTTCACGCCAGCGGAGTTGATGCCGGCTTCAGCTTCGCCGTCCCCGCGCGCAGATCTTTTCCCGCGGCCTCGTGCCGAAGATAACCGAGGGCCACCGCGCGATCCCCGCCGAGCGGCGGCAGAATTACCGCGCTCGTAATTTCGCCAACTTCCTTTTCGTCCGCAATAATTTTTGCGCCCGGTTCCGGCATCTCGCCCGCAACGGCAAACGCCGTAAACTGGCGATGTACAGCGCCCCGCGAGCGTATCCGTTCCACGATCTCCTGCCCGAGATAGCAACCTTTGGTGAAATTCAGCGCGCGTGTCTGCCCCGTCTCCTGCGGCAGATCGCGGTCGCGAATGTCGACGCCAAATTGCGGAATGCCACGCGAAATGCGAAACAGATTCAGGGCAGTCGCGCCTACCGGCCGCGCCCCTTCCGTAATCAGCCAACCTCGCAATATGCTCAGCTGCTCCGGTGAAGTCCAAACTTGCCAGGACTCGCGCGCCTCCTCGCCCGAGCGCAGAAGTGTCACCGTCGTTCGCCGGCCGGCATGCTCCCAGGTGACCTCGGCGAACTGCAAGTAGGCTAGCTCGGGAACAACAATCCCCACGCGTTCAAGCATTTCGCGCGACTGTGGCCCAGTGAGGCCGAGCGCGGCGATCCTGTCGCTAACATCGGCGATCTCAACGTCATCGGCAATGATGTAACGATCGAACAGCTGCAACACTTTCTCGCGCTGCGCAATCTCCGTATCTACGAGTAACGATTCGCCGCGCTGAAAAACATAGAGGTCGGCCTGAATACGTCCCTGCGCATTAAGCATGAAAGCATAGACGCCATGGCCAAGCGCCAGATCGCGGACATTATTTGAAACCATCCCGTTCATCCAGCGCACGCGATCGCCTCCAGTCACAGCGATCTTGGCGCGCCAACTCAGATCATAAAGGCCGCAGCCGGAGAGCAACGCGTGAAACTCGGCGCGAACGTCGCCGAAGTCGGATGGCAGCGTAGCGCCCGAGTGCTGGCCGGGCTTTGCCTCGGGAAGTGCAGTTGAATTCATACTCGTCGCCGTCATTCTCTCAACCTTTGATTATAACCAATGGGCGCGGACTCATCGGCGAACGCTACCCCCTTGCCCCGCCCATAGCGGTACATGCTAGGATGAACGTTCGTCGCAATATTCCCTCAGGAGGATTTTGATTCATGCGTGTAAAGTGCCTCGTGTGTCTCCTTCTCGTCAGCTTGACCTACGGACAAGCTCCAACTCCCATGACCCCCGCCGCGGGCGCCAAGCCGGAGCAAAACGCTCCTGCCGCGCCAGCCCCCGCGGTGGCGGCTCCGGCGCCCGAAGCCAAGGCGCCTGAAATTGGTCCGAACGACACCGTGATTACCATTAAAGGTTTCTGCCCCGGCTCTTCGGAGCAGGGCGACGCCTGCAAAACCGTGATCACCCGCGCGCAACTCGACAAGCTGGCCGATGCCCTGCAGCCGAATATGTCGCCCGCCATTCGCCGCCAACTTGCGACTCGCTATTCGTGGGCGCTTAGAATGTCCGCCGAGGCCGAGAAACGCGGCCTCGACAAGCAGCCCTCGTTTGAAGAAAAGATGCAGTGGGCCCGCCTGCAGATTCTTTCGCAGGAGCTCAGCGCCGCGCTCCAGGCCGATTCTGCCAAAGTTACGGACGCCGACGTCGAAGACTATTACAAGAAAAATGAAGCTACCTACGAGCAAGCAACGCTGACGCGAATTTTTATTCCCAAGACCAAGCAAATCACGCCCGCAGCAACTCCGAAGACGGCTGCTAAGACCGGCACAGCCGCAGGCACTAAGACGGGGACGACAAGCGGCACGAAAGCCGGCACCGCCGCCACGGCGAAGGCTCCGGCTCAGCCGACCGAGGCACAGAAAAAAGCTGGCGAAGAGGCCATGAAAAAGCTCGCCAGCTCTCTGCGCGAGCGCGCTGTCCAAGGCGAAGATCCCGACAAGCTTCAAAAAGCCGCTTACACAGCCGCTGGCCTCCCCGGCGTTCCTAGCACCAAGCTAGAGAAGCAACGCCGCGCCAATCTGCCTCCTGCCCATCAAGCGGTTATGGATCTCAAGCCCGGCGAAGTCTCCGAAGTGATCACCGATCCGAATAGCGGCTACTACATCTACAAAATGGTCAGCAAAGAAACGCTCTCTCTCGAGGCCGCTACTCCCGAGATCCGCAAACTTCTTTCCAGCCAACACTACCGCGATGCCATGCAGTCTTATCAGAGCAATGTTGATCTGAATGACGCTTACTTCGGACCCGCCCGCGCTCCGGGCATGCCAATGCCTCCGCGTGGACCGATGCCGCCTCCTCAACACGCTCCTGACAAGGACAACGACTAAGACCACGAAGCGGCTGACTAAGAAGCTGCGCACTTAATGGATACGGCAAAGCCCACCATCATCGTCACCGGTGTTTCCGGCAATCTTGGGCAGCGGCTTCTACCGCAGCTCGCAGATTACAAAGTGGTGGGCATCGACGTCGTGCCGCCCGCACACTCGCAGGTCGACCAGTTCGTCGAGCTTGACCTCAGCCTCGAAGAATCGACGCGCGAGCTGCTCCTGCTGCTGCGCGAGCTCAAGCCCGTGTCAGTCGTCCATCTCGCCTTTGTCATCGATCCACAGCGCTCGGAAGTCTTGGATGTTGACCGCATGTGGCGCATCAACGTCGCCGGCACGGCCCGTGTGATGGAGGCGATTGCCGAAGCCAACCGCACCGCGGGAATCACCATTCGGCAGTTCATTTTCACCAGCAGCGTCTCCGCCTACGGCTCTGATCTGCCCGAGCCGGTCGCGGAAGACGCGCCGTTGGCCGCTCACACGTTGCCCTATGCAATCCACAAAAGAGAGGCCGATCTCGTGGTGCAGCAGCGCGCCCCGTCACTGCGCGGCTGCGGAATCTTCATTCTGCGTCCGCACATTCTGGCTGGCGCAACCGTCGAAAATTATCTGATGGGAGCATTTCGCGGAACGCCCAACGGCAAAGGCTCGCGCGCCGCGAAAATGCGCGCCGCGTCAAAACGCCTGCCCTGCATGTTGCCCTACGGCCAGAAGTATCTCGACAATAAAATCCAATTCGTCCACGTCGACGACATGGCCCGCTTGATCGCCTGGATTCTAAAGCGCGAACCCGAAGCGCAGCGCCTGACCATCCTAAACGTAGCCGGCCGCGGCGACCCCCTGACCTTCGCGCAATGCATCGAGAAGGCCAATGCCGAGCTTCTGCGCGTCCCTGGACAGTGGGCGATGCGCCGCGTTCTCCAATTCCTGTGGAACTGGAAGATCTCCGCCATTCCCCCCGATGCCGTTCCCTATATGACCGGCCAATACATCATGAACACCGACCGCCTGCAAAACTTTCTAGGCAGCGACTACGAGCGCGTGATCGAGAAAACCAACGCCGAAGCCTACGCCGACGCGTTCCAGAAAACCTAAGAAGCCAATCGAACCGAAGAGGGTGGCCCGTCGTTGTCGCGTTTTTTGCGACAAGGCGAGGCTTCTGACTCTCGCCTCCTTATGGTAGAATGGAATAACTAGAAGGTAGATATCTACCATATGGGCCTGAACATCAAAAACAAGGACGCACACAAACTCGCCCAGCGCCTGGCCAGACTCACCGGAGAGAGCATGACGGAAGCCGTCACCGAGGCGGTCCGCGAACGGCTGAAAAAGTTGCAGAACAAAGACAAGCGTGCTCCCAAGCTCTCTGATCGATTGCTCGAAATCGGCCGCGACTGCGCCCCGCGGCTGAAGGAACCGTTTCGCTCCGCCGGTCATGGCGACCTTCTCTATGACGAGAAAGGGCTGCCCAAATGATTCTCGACACTTCGGCCCTGATCGCCGTCCTTCGTTTCGAAGCGGAGGCCCCCGAGTTCGCCAGAATCATCGAGCGCGCAGTGGAAAGTGGCGCCCAGCGCCGCATTTCGGCCGTAAGTTATGTCGAAGCCGGAGCCGTAATCGATGGCAGCAAAGATCCGGTTGCCAGCCGCCGTTTTGACGAATTGATCGAGCAGGCGCAAATCGCCATCGAACCAGTCACCGAGGCGCAGGCCCGCATAGCCCGCCAGGCCTATCGTGACTTCGGCAAACCCAGCGGCCATCCCGCCAAACTGAATTTTGGAGATTGCTTCTCCTATGCACTGGCAAAATCCAAAGGCGAGGCACTTCTGTTCAAAGGTCAAGACTTCTCGCGCACAGATGTGAAGTCGGCGCGGCCGTAAATTATCGCTCTTGCGCAGGTCGACCAATATCAGTAAAATGGCATATACATATGTATATGCCAAAGACATCGTCTGGAGGCCGCATGCAACGCAAAGCAAAAGTCTTCATGAACAATCGCAGTCAGGCTGTGCGCTTGCCTAAGGAGTTTCAATTCACCACGCAGGAAGTGTTCATACGCAAAGAAGGCAGCGAAGTAGTCCTCTCTCCGCGGCCGTTTGACTGGACTTCCTACCTCGCCGAGGGCCCGGTTGCCTCGCCGAATTTCATGGAAAATGTCGAAGATCTTCCCGTGCAGGAACGCGACCTGTAATGCCGCGCTACATGCTCGATACAGACATCTGTTCCTACATCATGAAGCGCTCGAATGACTCTGTGCTAAAGCGCCTGAGCACCGTTCCCGTCAGCGATGTGTGCATCTCTGTGATCACGAAGTCGGAACTCTTACACGGAGTCGAGGTCTCTCCCCGGCGCCGGCAGGATGCAGCCGCGCTGAGCGCCTTTCTGAACTACATCCAGATTCTGGACTTTCCCGACGCAGCATCTCCGCACTATGCCCGCATACGCGCGGACCTAAGACGACTTGGCACGATGATCGGAGCGAACGACCTGTTCATCGCCGCCCACGCCCGCAGCCTCGGCTTGACACTGGTGACCAACAACACGCGAGAGTTTGGGCGGGTCTCGAGGTTGGTCATCGAGAATTGGACGCTTGGGTCTTAATAAATGGCTGAACAGAAAATGCGGACGCGGACGGGACGTTTCCTTGCTCCCGGGGTACCCTCAACGACTGTTTGACAGGCCTCATCAGCCTTTCTAGACCGTGACCATGGAAGTCCGACTTCAACCCGCAAAGGAAGCGCAGTTCGCGGAAATCGCGGCGAAGCGAGGGCTGAAACCCCACGAACTGGCGCAGCAGGTGCTAAGCCGTTATCTGGAGGACGACAGCCGCTTCTTTGAGGCGGTGAACCTTGGCTTGGCGGCTGCCGATCGCGGCGACTTTGTGGAGCACGACGAAGTGGGGGCCAAGATTCAACAGATCCTCCGGCCGTAATGCGCGTGGGCTGGACTACTCCCGCCTCCACCCAAGACCTCTACGACACTATCCGCCACATTCAACTTGGTGTTCCCGGGCTTACATTGCGGTCTATCGCATTCAAGATCAGAACCTGGAGATCGTACGTATATACCATGGAGCGCAAGACTGGCCGTGAACCTCCATTTGCAGAGAAAGAGCCGACGGGGATAGGCCTATCTGCTCGCGTAGCTCTCAGCCCCAAGAAAGTGCAGCGACACATAAGGCTCGTCGCCCACTACCCAGCTATCGTGGCCAGGAGGTCCGGGCGGAATATAAAAGAGCATGCCGGCGCGAAGTTCGTGAACGATGCCGTCCTCCATCGCCGCCGTAGCGCAGCCGGAGAGCACCATCCCAACGTGCTCAACGTTGCAGCGCGAGGCGCCCACGCTCGGCCCAACGTGAAGCGACCACTTCCATCCCGGCTGGTAAGTAGCGCGGCCAATGGTCATGCCTCCGATGTGAACCACTTCGAATTTTCCTTTTTCGAAGATTCGTACTTCGTCCGGCTCTTCAAAGCGTTTTAAGACTGTGTCAAGCATCGATGCGTTGTTGCTTCCTCGGAGCGCAAGTGTGGCAAGACCGCAGGTTCAAGATAGCGTCCTTTTTAGATTCCTAACCGGTTTCCGTATAAATATAAATAGGAACGGACCCATTGGATTTTTTCAATCGCCCATAGAACCCCTTGCCCGTGGAAATGTGGCCATGTTTCTGGTTGCCCTTCGCTTCCAAAACGGCAGTTACACTCTCGCCGCCGGAGCCCTCATGTCGAGAATTGTCATGCATGTAAGGGCGCTTACACTCGATACGATTGGCGGTCACCGTCTTTACCTCGCAGCCCACGCTCTCCATCGCGGGCTTCAACGCGGCCATGACTTTGTCCATTTCGAAGGGAATTACTTCGTCTACGGTTTCCGCAGTCGAATCGAGCGGACACGGAACATACACCTCCGGCGAACTCGCGATGTGCCGCATCCGCGGATGGCTTTTCCTGAGGTTTATCGTCAAACACCCAGAAAGGCCAGGCTCCGCGCCCCACAAAGCGGAACGCACCATCTTGATAAACGAACGTATCTTCCCACGCCTCAAACTTGTAGTCTCCGCCGAATATCGTCGGTTTCTTTCCCGTCAAGGTAACCCCAAAATCAGCGTTAAAACAAACGATCTCCTTTGCCGGTTTCAGCGACGAGAGTTTGTCGTGAGTGGGCTGCTCTTGCGTGCCGGGTTTCAGACTCATCTTCAATTGTCGGCCCTTGGTGCGCGCAATTTCGTCCAATTCCTTCTGCATACGGTTCACGTAATTTTCGAATAGTCGATCGTAGCGTTTGGCTAGGGCTTCGCTTTGTTCCGCTGAAAATCGCTCTGCAAACCACTCGCTAGAGCGAGGCAGACGGAGTTGCTCCAGTTGCTGTCGTCCAGCAAAGGTATCGCCCTTTTGAAAGGCCTGAAAGGCGGCCGAAATCTGGTCGGCGAACCCATCTTGGGTTTGCGGATAGACAGGAGCGGCTTGTTGCGGCGCGTCCTGAGTCGGCCCGGGAGCAGGAAGAACCGACGATTGCATATCCAGGTTCAGTCCGAGCCCTAACGAACTTGACCCGGCGTGGATGAGCACACCGCTCGGAAACGCGAGAATCAGCACGCCGAACATCCCAGCTAGAATCGCAGACGGTTTTTCGGTTCCTGACATGGCCACTCCTCGTTTCCTGGTGACCTGCAAAGGTAGGTGGGATTATCGGACAACTGCCAGATCAATGTCCACACGCTGAAATGAAGGAAAAGCAAGGCTTTTCCTCCTCTTAATCATGAGCTCTTCACGCCGCGATACAGTCCCGCAATGCCGAACGAGTAAGGCGTCCAGGAAACCTCGCGAAAACCCGCTTGATGCATGCGATTCATCATTTCGTCCGGAGCGGGAAAACGCTCGACCGACGCGGGCAGATACGCATAGGGACCTTTCACTCCCGAGATCACCGTGCCAATCGCGGGAAGAACTTTCTTGAAGTAGACGCGATAGAGGCTGCCGAGCGCGCCGCCAGGCTCTCCAAAATCGAGAATGCCGAATTCTCCGCCGGGAGCAAGCACACGAGCAATCTCGCGCAGCCCCGCATCGTAGTCGGCAAGATTTCGAAATCCAAATGCCGAGGTCACCAGATCGAAATGGCTGTCCGAAAAGGGCAGGCGCAAAGCATCCGCTTCGATCCAGCGCAGCGTCTTGCCTCTTCCCTTCTCCGCAGTCTTCGCAGAAGCCCGCTGCAGCATGGCGTGAGAAAAATCAGCGCCCAGAATCTGCGGAGTTTGCGCACCGGCGCGCCGGCTCAAAGCGAAAGTCATGTCGCCCGTGCCGCAGCAAAGATCAAGCACCCGCGCCTGAGGACGCCGCAAAATTGCATCGAACTTGCGCGCGGTGCGCCACCACCACAACTTGTCAATATTGCACGACAGAACGTGATTCAGCAGATCGTAGCGCGGCGCAATCGAGGTGAACATCTCGCGAACGGCCAACGCCGCCGAATCTCGGTCGCGCGCACCTGCAGGAGCAGCGCCGACGATCCTCTGATTTATTTCTTGAGCCATATTGCGTTGCTAGTCGAGAGCCCTCAGGAGCTAAAACCCGCGTTTTTGCTGGCCTTCACGCACGGCTGAAGTCGTGCCCTGCCCAGAACCGTTTATCAGACAACTTTAATTCCGCGCCAACTTTCGTATTTCGTCGACTGCCGGGCGCACAATCGCTTCCGGCACATCGCTCGTGATTTCAACCTTGCCAATCTCTCGCGGCAGAATAAAGTGCACGATTCCCTGCTTGGTTTTCTTGTCAGAACGCAACCGTTTCACAATATTCGCCGTCTGCCACTTCATGCGCGGCAGTTTGCCAAACCCCAGCACCGCATTCGAGATGCGTCCCGCCGTAACGCTATCCAATTTGCCGGTCGAGAGCGCGATGTGCGTCGCGGCGATCATGCCCCATGCGACAGCCTCACCGTGCAGTAACTGCGTATAGCGTGTCTCAGCTTCGAGCGCGTGCCCGATCGTATGCCCAAGGTTGAGCACCTGCCGCAGTCCGCCTTCGCGCTCGTCAGCGCTCACCACCGAAGCCTTGAGGCGCACGGAATCGCCAATCACTTTCTCTAAGACCACCGGATCGCGATCGAGAATCTCGCGGCGCTTGTCTTCGAAGAGGCGAAACAGACCCGGATCTCCAATGATGCCGCACTTCAACGACTCGTAGAGCCCTGCGCAATATTCGCGCGAGGGCA
>Ga0209624_10000196_pt1 | contig 56001 bp, 50 predicted proteins | sample JacPinW_OM2H0_O1_FD_188565 | JGI IMG/M metagenome (GOLD analysis project Ga0209624, IMG submission 188565) | Forest soil microbial communities from Algoma, Ontario, Canada - Jack Pine, Ontario site 1_JW_OM2H0_O1 (SPAdes) (version 2) | ecosystem: Environmental > Terrestrial > Soil > Boreal... | reverse complement strand
AGCCGGAGTGGCCGCCGGAGACGAACTATTCTGGGCGCGCGCGACGGTCGGTGCGCCCGCCGCCAGCAGCACGGCAGCCAGAAAGGTAAGGGGCCGGTGGCTCATAAAGCCTCCTTGGACGGGGGACTTGGACTACTTCTATTGAACACCCGAAGGCAGGCGGGAGTTACGGATCTTCGCTGAAGGTTTTCCCACTCGACAACTCGTTTTGCACGATCTGCAGGGCCTGGCTGGGCGGGCCGACGCGGCGGTAATGGCTTACCTCGATGATCTGGTGCTGGTCGAATGAAAACAGAAATTTCCGGCCGGCGAAATCGTACTGGTAATGCGTCGGCAGCCAGATGCCCGGCGCCATCTCGGCTTGATCCATTGAGACGACACTGCCGCGATAGAGCTTCCCCAGAATGCCCCCGCCAAAGGATATGTCGCTAGTGACGTGGGCTTCTGCATGAACGATCTGGATTGTCTGGCGATCCACCCAGAGCTTTGCGGTGGTATGCGCGAAGGCATCCTGGAACATCGATCGGGGCTGGAAATTCGGGTTCGGATCAAGCGCAATCACATCGCACAGTCGACCATTCCATGTTGCGCGCTCCACCCATTTAGCCGTATAGGCCTCGCTTGCCGCGTCGACAAACTGCGCTCGCTCATGCATGCGCTTCTGGAATTTGGCGTCGGCTGCTTTTGCCCGAGGATCGTCGGGATTCGCCATTGTTTTGAGCACGGATTCCAAGGTCTCGAGCTGGCTCCTGTAGGCGGACGCATCCAGGGGTTTTCCCTGTTCGTGGAGCAGGATCTTCGTATTGCCCATGCCGGTCGGCACGACGCGATAGGTCTTGTCATCAATCGTTCGCGGGTTTGCGCCGCCGGTGCGGTCCGTATGCCGCTCGATGCGGTCATAGAGCTCGAGCGCGTCGTCGTCCCCGTGCTGATTCGCCAGCAGCTTCTGCGTGCGGGCGCGGAGTTCTTCATCCGACAGTGGCTGCGAATCCGCCCAAGGGCCCGCTTGCGGCTGTGCCCGCGATGGCGCGGCCACATGCGGCGCGGCGGCCGCCACCAGTCCCGCGATAGCGAGCGCGGCGATCAGAATCAGGACTGGGGAGCGTCTGGAAATCCTCATTGTTTCCCTTCGTGGGATTCGCGCCGCCTGCCGCCGGTTGTCAGGCTTTCTACATTGTATCGTTTCACCCAGCTATTTTGATGCTGCCGGAGCAGGATTGACTTTCGGAGGAATGACAACCGGACTCCGCGGATCGAGTCTTGATTCGCCGTTCGCGCCGAAGACATAGGGGTAGCCAGCGGGATCTGCGGGGATGCCGCGCAGAAGCCCGGCATCCTGTAGTTCACCGGCTGAGGCGGGAAAGCGGCCGAAGCGTTTCCTGTATACCTGGGCGAGTGCGTCGAGCTGCTCCTCATCCTCCTGCGCACGAAGCCCGAGCAACATCTGTTGGGCTTTTTCGCGAACAATCTTGTCTTGCGAGGATTCGTATATCTGCGACCAGATCATGCGCGACGTTTCCAGCGACCCGCCCTTTTCCAGTACGCGGGCGGCCATCATCTTGAGCCACGGGGGGGCGTTCGGATTCCTGCTCCCTTGCAAGTAGGCCGCCGCGGCGCTGGGATAGTCGCTCATCCGCCAGTAATAGAGAAACCCGAGATCGCCGTCGAGATACCAATCATCGGGATTGGCGGCGATCCCGCGCTTTACCAGTTCGATCGCCAGGTCCGGGCGCCCTGCACCGGCCGGAGGCGGCTCGGAAAGGAAGATGGCGCCGAACCGGTAAGCGATGGTCAGTTTTGCATCAAGCGTCGTGGTGATATCGAGCAGCGGCCACAACAGGTCGAACTTCGCGCCTGGCACCCCGGCGCGGGTGCCGTAATACTGCACCGCGCGCGTCCAGTAAATGTCTGCGAGCAGCGAATTGTAGCCGAGGCTCATCTCCCGGAGCGCAGATCCGGAGGGCAGCAGCAGTTGGTCGTCCTCTGACGTGGGCGCGAGGGTCCGGGCGTCCATCTTCATTTGCAAGGTCGCAATCGCGAGCCATAGCAGCGGGACGCCGATGGCGGCGATCCACAACCCACGGGTTTTACCGGGGTGGCTCATTTCAGGTTGCGGCGGGAAAACACAGCCGATGCGGCGAGCAGAAGCAGGGCGACGTAGAGAGCGGCATACAACGTGTTCTGCCCCAAGAGCGAGAAGGGAATCGCACCTCCGTGCGCTGCCGTGGCAATCGCATTGAAATTGTGAAAATTCGGGAGCAGATAATACAGGGTGCGCGTGAGGACCAGCAGGGCAGGATTCCGGGTGAAGTCGCCGACGGTACGAAGTTCATTCGAAAATAGGCCGGCAATGTAAATTGCCAGCGTATACAGGGTCGAAAGCATCGGACTCGAAAAGCAGGAAAAAAACAGCGCCAGCGCGGTCACCAGCGCAAACTCGAGCAGGATAAAATAGATTGCGCCCAGGATGGATAGGTCCGAGCGCTCCCAGCGCCGTCCGACGTAGAACAGCGCGGCAGCCAGGCCCAGGGTCATGAACGCGGTGTTCACCGCGAGCGTGAGCAGCAAGCCCGCATATTTTCCCACCAAAAATTCCCACCGGCGGATGGGTTTCGAAAGCAGACTATAGAGCGTCCGCTTTTCGATCTCCTTGTAGACGAGTCCGACGCCGATGAAGATCGACATGACCAGCCCGAAAATCGAAATTGCCGTAAGCCCCAGATTAATGATCACCAGTCGCTCGATCCCGATCGAAATCTCCCCAACCAGGATCGCCGCGCCGATCATGATCAGCGCGAACAGCACAAGGTTGTAGAGCACCCGGTCGCGCACCGCCTCGCGGAAGGTATTGATGGCCACCGGCGTCACCGTCGCGCTCATCGCGAGATCTCCTCGAGGCCTCGGGAAGCTGCCTGGCCCCCGACCAGACGGAAAAAATATTCCTCAAGCGTCGGGTGCACCGGCGACACCGACAGGATCCGCGCCTGGGCGCCTCGCAGCTGTTCAAGCGCGCCATAGAGATTTTCTTCAGCGACTTCCACGCGGCAGCGCCCTCCGATTCGCGTGGCATGCTCGGCAAGCCCGGCCGGTAACGCGCGTCCCTCGCGCGCCTCGAACAGGATTTCCATCGCCGGCGCCTGGATGGCGACAACGGCTCCCGGTGCACCCACTCCCTGCAGCTTGCCGCCTGCCAGTACCGCCACGCGGTCGCAAAGCATCTCCGCGTCCGATAGGATGTGCGTTGAGAAAAATACGGTTCGCCCCTGTTCCTTGAGCGCTTGAATGATGTCGCGCACTTCGCGGCGTCCCACCGGGTCAAGACCGGACATGGGCTCGTCCAGAATCACGACCGGAGGATCGTGCAGGATGGCCTGTGCGATTCCTACGCGCTGCAGCATTCCTTTGGAGAATTTCCGGAGTTGTATATCGGCTGCGGGTGCAAGGCCCACGCGCGCGAGAAATCCTCCGACGCGCTCGCGGCGTTCTCGGGCGCTGTAATTTGAAAAGCGCGCGTAGTAATCAAGCAATTCGCGCGCCGTCAGATAGTCGTAGAAATAAGGCTGCTCGGGAAGATAGCCGATCTCGCGGTGCATCGCGACGTCATCTATCGCGCGCCCGCGAATGCGCGCTGTTCCGCTGGTCGGAAAGATCAGACCCATCAGCAGCTTCATCGTCGTCGTCTTTCCGGCGCCGTTCGGTCCCAGGAAGCCAAACACTTCTCCCTCCTCAACTTGGAAGGAAAGATTGTCGAGTGATCGACGCATACGCTTGCGCCAGAAGCCGACGGGAAAATCCATGGTGAGTGCTAGGATTTCAATAGCAGGCGTACTCATGCCATTCATTATTCATTTTTTTTCCCGCCCTGCGCTGCTGTCAATTCCGGCTGTGCTTTGAATGCCACATGGTCCGGAAATTCGGTTGTAGTGGAAGTTCGGCGGTCACACCACTACCAGTAGACGACTTCGACACGCGCAACCAGATATTTTGTGGTCGCGCGCGGTTTTCCTCTTGACAAGTTTTCCACAACCCACGATACTTCGCTCCCAGACTCGGCAATAAAACCGTGACCTGGTCGTCTGCTGCAGCGCCGGCGGCCTCCTCGGGATAAGCCAGACCGGGTTCAACCGAATAGACTGAGGGATGCGCCTTACCCCTGACCGCGCCTCAGCATTTTGCGCGGCTTAGCTGCGCTTTTCTCGTTTTTCGGTTCTGGGCGAATTTATTTCAGGGGTCGAAGCGGCGGCCGGCTTTACTGGCCAAGTTCCCTTCATTCCCGTGTATCGCTGATACACGCAAAAAAAACTAGGGCCCGGTCGGGAGTATAATGAAGCAAGCGACCCTCCCGCTGGTGCCCGGAGCATACTGTTCGGCGGAACGACTGCCGGCGCGGAGGCAGACGATGGCAGAAACACGGATGGCCTTGAACTCAAATCTCCAAACGGAACAGACCGCTCGGCGCACGACCGGGCTGGAATTTCCGCGAAGGTTCACCGACGGGAAGCTGCATCCTTTTGACGCGGTCGAATGGGAGCGCCGCACCGCGTTGATCGGCAACGACAAGGGACAGGTCATTTTTCGCCAGGAGAATGTCGAAGTTCCCAAGTCTTGGTCGCAGACGGCGACCAACATCGTCACCTCGAAATACTTCCACGGAAAGCCGAATTCTCCGGAACGCGAGACATCGGTCCGGCAACTGATCAGCCGTGTGGCCGACACCATAGTCCGCTGGGGCACCGAAGGCGGCTATTTCGCCGGTGCCGAATCCAAACAGGCGTTTCACGATGAGCTGACCCACCTGCTGGTCGAGCAGAAGATGGCTTTCAATTCTCCGGTGTGGTTCAACGTCGGCGTCCAGGCCAGGCCGCAGTGCTCGGCGTGCTTCATCAACTCCGTCCAGGACAATATGGACTCGATCATGAACCTGGCCAAGACCGAGGGCATGCTTTTTAAGTGGGGTTCCGGCACGGGAACGAATTTCTCTTCTCTGCGCGGCAGCCGCGAATCTCTTTCAGGCGGCGGGATCGCCTCCGGGCCGGTCAGCTTCATGAAGGGATTCGATGCCTTTGCCGGGGTGATCAAGAGCGGAGGGAAGACTCGCCGGGCCGCCAAGATGGTGATCCTTAACGTGGATCACCCGGACATCATGGAGTTCATCGAAAGCAAGACAAAGGAAGAGCGCAAGGCGCACGTTTTGATCGAGCAGGGCTACAACTCTTCGATTGACGGCGAGGCCTATAGCTCGGTTTTCTTTCAGAACGCGAATCATTCGATCCGCGTCACCGATGACTTCATGCGCGCCGCCGAGGAGGATCGCGATTGGTGGACGCGCAACGTCAACGACGGCGAGCCGGCGGATCGCTACCGCGCCAAGGAATTGTTGAAGAAGATCTCCGAATCGGCCTGGCAATGCGGCGATCCGGGCATGCAGTACGATACGACGGTCAACCGCTGGCACACGTGCAAGGCCACAGACCGCATCAACGCCTCGAATCCGTGCTCGGAGTACATGTTTCTGGATGACACGGCCTGCAACCTTGCTTCGCTCAATCTTCTGAAATTCCTGGGGCCCAATGGCCAGTTCGACAGCGAGGGATTCCGCCACGCCGTGGACATCACCATCACGGCGCAGGAGATTCTGGTCGACAACGCCAGCTATCCGACGGAAAAAATCGGACGCAACTCGCACGACTATCGCCCGCTGGGCATCGGCTACGCCAACCTCGGCGCCCTGCTGATGTCCCTTGCACTGCCGTATGACTCCGATGCCGGCCGCGATTTCTGCGGCGCGATCACGGCACTGATGACCGGTGAGTCCTACGCGCAGTCAGCGCGTGTTGCCGAGCGCATGGGGCCGTTTGGCGGCTATCCGCGCAACCGCGAAGCGATGCTCGACGTGATCCGCATGCACCGCGATTCGCTTCGGCCGATCAAGGAAGAACACGTTCAACCGTCTCTGCTGCACGCGGCGCAGCAATCCTGGGATGCCGCGCTCGAACTGGGAGAGAAATTTGGCTACAAGAATTCCCAGGTTTCTGTCCTTGCTCCCACCGGCACCATCGGCTTCATGATGGATTGCGACACCACCGGCATCGAGCCCGATCTTGCGCTGGTCAAGCAGAAGCGGCTGGTTGGTGGCGGCGTCATTAAAATCGTGAACAATACCGTTCCGCAGGCGCTGATGAGGCTCGGCTACGCACCGGAGGACGTTGCCCAGATCGTGGACTACATTGACGCCCAGGCCAAAATCGAAGGTGCGCCGGGTCTGAAGCCCGAACACCTCCCGGTATTCGACTGCTCGCTGTCGCCGATGGGCGGGGGCCGCTCGATTGCCTGGCGCGGCCACCTGCGCATGATGGCGGCGGCGCAGCCGTTCCTTTCCGGCGCCATCAGCAAGACGATCAACATGCCGGAGGAATCGACGGTCGAAGACATCATGGAGGCCTACATCGAGTCCTGGAAGTTCGGGCTGAAGGCCGTGGCCATCTATCGCGACAATTCCAAGCGCTCCCAGCCTCTGTCCGCTGCCGGCAAAAAAGAGGACGAGAAAGCTGCCGCAGTTCCTCCCGCCGCTCAGCTTTCACCGGCCACGGCCCCCGCCCCTACCCCGGCCGAAGCCCGGGCTCCGCAACAGCAGGATCTGTTCCCCGGCACCAAGCGCCGGAAGCTGCCGTCGGAACGCAACTCGATCACGCACAAATTCTCCGTGGGCGGGCATGAGGGCTACATCACTGTGGGCATGTACGCCGATGGCCAGCCAGGGGAAATCTTCATCAAGATGGCCAAGGAAGGCTCGACGCTTTCCGGCATCATGGATGCTTTTGCGTTGTCGGTATCGATTTCGCTTCAGTATGGCGTTCCGCTGCGCGCTCTGGTGGACAAGTTCGTCAACTCGCGCTTCGAACCTTCCGGCTATACCGGCAATCCCAAAATCCGGTACGCGAAATCGGTGGTGGACTACATCGGGCGGTGGCTTGGTGCGAAGTTCATCTCGACGGACTATTTCGATAACGACGCCCCATTGGAACACGCTGAACCCGCAGCGATAGCCGTTGTGGCCTCGACTCCGGAAGCCTCGGCTCAGGTGCCGGCTGCTGTGAAGACAGGTGAAGCCGAGACCACCACACGCCCGCGCGCCGCAGCCGAAGACGCTCCCTACTGCTCGGAGTGCGGCATGCTCATGACTCCCAACGGGAGTTGCTATAAGTGCGCCAACTGCGGCTCCACCTCGGGCTGCAGCTAGCGACAGTCAGAAATCGGCAGGTAGCTCAAAGGGCGCTCGCCTCGACGGGCGCCCTTTTCAGTTTCTGAAGGTCTGCTAGGTGGCAGGATCGCTGCGGACAAAAAAAGGGGGCCCACCCGGGCCCCCGTTTGCTCCATCCCCAAGATTCCGGTTTCGGCGCGGCGAAACCGGCCCACCCCGGGATAAGAGACAGCCGGGCGGATAATGTGCACGCGCAATGCCACCCCGTCTTGCATTTCCAATCACGGTTATCTTATTGTCCGGAAATGGGTTAAACGAGCGATGGATTGGACCAGCTCGGCGCACTGTATAATGAATCCAGTTTATGAAAAGTTGCCGCCTGGAATTCTACATTCTTTGGAAGAATCGATCCTTGTTATCGGCGTGATAACCCGCGGCTATCGCCTCGCGTGCAGCGTGGGGCGGCTGTCAGAACTCGACTGAAGTGAGCGTACACGGTTTACGCGCCGATCGCCGAACGCAGTGCCGAAGCCAGCTTCTCGGTCCAGCGCAGGACGTCTTGTTCGCGTTCGGCTTCGACCATCACGCGGGCGAGCGCCTCGGTGCCTGAATAGCGCAGCACGACGCGCCCCGATCTCCCTAGCACCGTTTCGGCTTCCTTCAGTTGGCGAAACACCTCGGGCAGCGACTCAAGCGGTGGCTTTGACCGCACGGGCACGTTCACGATTTTCTGCGGAAAGATTTTCAAATCCGCCACCAGCGAATCCAGTGGCCCGGCAATGGAAACCAGCGATGCCATTTTCACCGCGGTCAGCATTCCGTCGCCGGTCGTGGCATCGTCGAGAAACAGGATGTGTCCGGATTGCTCGCCGCCCAGGTTCGCTCCGTCGCGACGCATTTCCTCCAGAACATAGCGGTCGCCCACGTCGGTACGCGTCAGTTTCAGTCCGGAGGTCTCAAGTGCGCGTTCCAGACCCAGATTCGCCATCGTGGTGCCCACGATCGCGTCGCCTTTCAGCTTGCCCTTGGATTTCATGTAGCGCCCGGCGGCCAGAAGCACTCCGTCGCCATTCACGAGCACGCCCGAGGCGGTCGCAAAAATGGCGCGGTCCGCATCGCCGTCAAACGCTACGCCCAGCGCCGCACCTGCTTCGAGCACCCCGTTCTGCATGCTTTCCGGGTGAAGCGAACCGCACTCCTTGTTGATGTTTCGCCCATCCGGTGTGTTGTGAATCGCGGTAACCTTCGCGCCCAGGGACCGAAAAAGCTGCGGCCCCAGCTCGCTTGCCGCCCCGTTGGCGCAGTCAAGCACCACCTTCATCCCGGCGAGCTTTGCGCCGGGCAGCACGGCCTCGCGCAGGCCCGCGAGGTAGTCTTGGTGCAGCTTTTCGTCGCCGTGGTGATCGATTTCGGCTCGGTTGACCGTGCCGTGTCCCCTGCTTGCGGCCGATTTTGACGAAAGGATCACGCTTTCGATTTCTGCCTCCGCCGCATCGGGAAATTTCATGCCCGATGCGGAGATCAGTTTCACGCCGTTGTCCTGATACGGGTTGTGCGAAGCGGAAATCACCACGCCCGCAGAAAACCCCTCGCGGCTTACCAGCCAGGCCACTCCCGGCGTAGTGAGCACGCCGGCCGGAACGGCCTCGGCACCGGAGGCGCCCAGCCCCAGCGCGATCTGGGCGGCAATGTGCGGGCCGGATTCGCGCGTATCCCGTCCGATCAAGACCCGCGCCCGGGCACCCTGGTTCAGCCCGTGCGCCAACAGGTATTGTCCGAGCGCAAATCCCACGCGTTCCAGCGTCTCGTTATCCAGCGGATACGTACCCGGAACTCCGCGAATGCCGTCGGTGCCAAAAAGTTGTTTTGCCATGTAGGTGGAATCAAGCGCCACCAGCGCGCGTGCAGCCGATTTTAGCACCGAGAAAGTTCGCAGCACCCCAGCGCCTGTCGAGTCCAGTCGAAAGCGTTACCATCGCGACCACTCTCGGTCTGGCGCGTGCCTGGCGCGGCGGCAGCTGTGATATCGTACGCCCATGCCTGTTGAGGAAACCAAGGTCGTCTCCAATAGCTCGGTCAGCTCGCGGATCATTGCCGCCGGAATCGTGATTGCTTTCTGCTACTGGGCCTCGACCGTGCTTGTCACTCTGCTTGTCGCCGTGCTGATGGCATATTTTCTGGATCCGGTTGTCACCTGGCTTGAGAGCCTGCACATTCCGCGCGCCCTCGGTGCCCTGATCGTCGTGCTGGTCACGGTCGGAATGTTGTGTGTGATGGGGTACTCGCTGATTGATCGCGCCGATCAATTCGGCGCCGATTGGCCGAAGTATCGCGAACCCATGCGCGCCGCGACGCAGGCGATCGAAAACAGGATGGAAACTGTCGAAAATCACGTTTCGGAAATCGAGCCCGCGGCCCGCGCCGGCGAACGAGTGGTCACGGTTGGAGAATCGCACACGGTGCGCGATGCGCTGGTCGGTCGCCTGAATTCGCTGTATTCGTTTGTGCTGGCCGCGACCTTCATTCCCTTTCTCCTGTTTTTCATGCTCGCTGCAAAGCGCCAGGTCTGGCATGCAACGATGCAGCTTTTCGCGCCGGGCGAGCGGACACAGGTCCGGGACGCCCTGGCCGACGTCACGCAGGTGCTCCGCAGTTACCTGATGGGAACAGCGCTGGTCGGCTTGATTCTGATCATCGCCAGTTGGCTTTTCTTTTGGGGGCTGGGGCTGGACTTTCCGTTCCTCACCGGCTTGGTGTCCGGGATTTGCAATCTGGTCCCCTACCTCGGCGTCATTATGTCCTGGATCCCGCCGCTGCTGGTTGGACTCAAGCAGTACCACACGGTCGGGCCCTTCGTAGGCATCTTCGCAATGCTGACCTTCTTCCATATCGTCACGGCCAACCTGTTAATCCCTGCACTGGTGGGCTGGCGCGTACGTTTGAACGCACTGGCGCTGACGATTTCGCTGCTGTTCTGGGGCTGGATGTGGGGCGCCATGGGTCTGATTCTGGCAATTCCCATCACCGCGGTCCTGAAGGTGGTCTGCGACCACGTGGAAAGTCTGCATCCGGTCGGGCGCTGGCTGAGCGCCTAGCAAACACCGCTATCTTTCGCCGTGCAGCCGTGTGAGTGTTTGCTCAAGCGATTCCCCGTCGCGCAATTCCTGAAACATTCGTATCGCTGCGATCCCGGCGGCGCCCGCGCGCACGCATTCGGCCGCGTTTTGCTCATTCACGCCGCCAATCGCGATCACCGGAATGCGTACGGCGCCGCACACCTGGGCCAGCCTCTGGGTACCCAGCGGCGGTCCATAGGATCTCTTCGAAGGCGTATCAAACACCGGCCCGAAGTAGACGTAGCTTGCTCCGGCATCCTCGGCCTCGCATGCTTCTTCCCTGCGATGGCAAGAAACTCCGATACGGAATCCAGCCGGGGGGTTCGTCTTTCGGAGCCAGCGAACCGCTTCGCGCGCCGGCACCGAAGCACGCCCCAGATGGACGCCTGCGGCGCCGGCCGCCAGCGCCACGTCGAGGCGATCGTTCACCAGGACGCGCGCCTCGGTCGCAGGCCCACCGACTGCCGCGCTGGCAAGCGTTAGAAGTTCCCGTGCCGGCATGTCCTGCTCGCGGAGCTGCACCCAATCGACGCCCGAGGTCTGCGCCCTGCGAATTTTCCCAAGCAAGCTTCTGACCGGGTCGGCGGCGCCGAGCGCTTTCCGGTCGGTGACGTAGCAGAGGATCGGTTTCACAGATGGCTTCTCAGGTGCGGCTAGCGGCCGGGGCGGTGCGGTGGCGAAAAGCTTCAAGCGACAGCAGCACGTTCATGAATCCCAGCCCGGAAATCGCCCCACGCAAATAGGAACTCTTCAGGAAAATTGCCAGCGCGGGATACTGGAACAGAAAATAGTTAGTTTCCCAGATGTCCGACCAGGGCACGAGAATCAGCGCCAGCCCGAGCACGAGCCAGAGCAACAGGATGGGGATGCGCGCGATCCGGCTCATCGTCGAGTTACGATTATGGGAGATTGTCGTCGGAGTCGCAACAGGCAGTCCTTGCAGGCATCGCCGCGAGCTCCTCAAACGCTTACCCGGAAGGTTTGTTTTGCTCGCCGGAATACAAGGACACCCAGAATCGCTTGCAAGGTGCTTGAAGGATTCCTGAGTTCAGCTCTAGTGTTTCTGCAGGGTGGCGATGCGGTCGGCAACGTCGCGGTAATCAATGTTCATCGCATAGACCTGGCGGAAGCTATCGAGCGCGGCGTTGGCTTCGCCGGCCATATCGAGCGCCATGCCCATGTCGTAGCGCAACGCGAGAACCGCTTCCTGATCGAGCCCCGGCACGTCGAGCGCGCGTTGATACCACAGCGAGGCGATCTTCGGTTCGCCCTTGTCCATAAACGACACCGCGAGCAGCGTCGCGCAATTCATGGAGTAGCGGAACGGCTTGCCCTTCTGCACCGCCTTGGCCACTTTTTGGAATTCACCGATGGCTTCGTCAAGCAGACCCATCTCGCGATAGGCGATCCCGAGATTGTAGTGCGTCTCAAGATCTTCTTCCTCATCGTCCATCTCACCCAGTTCATTGCGAAAGTCCTGAAACACTTCGGCAAGTTCGTTCAGGCTTTCCGCGGTTGCTTCAGGAATCGGTTCAGACGCGACGGGCGGCGTAGCCGCTGCCGCAACCGGCACAGGCTGAGCGGGTGTATAGACCGTTTTCGGCTCAGCGGCGGGCGTATCCATGTCTTCCACTTCTGAAGCCAGCTCGCTCAGGAAGTCTTCGGTGGTTGCCGCGCCGTTCTTGCCGTTGGCCCGGGTCGGTTCGGGCGTCAATTCCAGTTCGAACTCGATGTTTGCTGCCGGTGCCTGCTCGACGGGCTCCTGCTCGATAATCTCGATCAAGGGCTCTGCCACTGCTTCCTCGGTTACCTCAAGGGGCACTTCAGCCGTCTCGATTACCTCGCTCGGTTCGGTGATCTCGATGGCTTCGGGGATAATCGTCGCTTCCGGAATTTCAACCGAAGCTTCGATCGGCGCAAACTCGACTGGCGCCACCTCGTCGGAGGGAACTTCAATCTCGATGCGCTCTTCTTCCAGAGCCGGTTCGGCCTCGACCGGTTCTGGAGTCGGCGCGACTTCCTGCGGAACCACGGCCTCCGGCCCGGCCACCTCTTGCACCATAGCTTCCCATTCGTCTGAGAGGTCCACCTCTTCGCTCGGGGCTGACGCAGCAACAGGTTGCGCTGGGATCGGGACGGCGGCCACGGGCGCCTCGGGCGGCGCTACGGCTGGGAAGGAATTCGCTGCGGCGGTTGGCTCCGGTTCAAACGTCGCCAGCGGGATTTCGAATTCCACCGGTGCCTGCTGTGCCTGAGTGACCGGTGCGGCGTCAATTGTCGCAGGTTCGGCTGGCGCAATGACCGCCGTGGGACCGGCAGCGGGTGTCGGCACCTGCTCAGGTGTCGCCTGGGCGGCCGGCAATTGCTGGGCTTCAATTCCCGCCACTTTCTGAAATCTCTGGCGAAGCTCGGCGAAGCGCTCGGTATTAACCGTGTCCATGCGCTCGCGATGGATCTGCTCAAGCTGCGCGGCCAGCTCTGCGGTGCGCCGCTCGTTGCCCGCACCCAGATAAAGATCCAGCAAGCGCTCGAGCGTGGGCGTGTGCTGGGGCGCACGCTGCAACACGTTTTCAAGCAGATGCGTGGCCTTCTGGGTCAGACCGTAGCTCGAGAACAGGTCCACATCGGTCAGCGCCTGGGAAATGTAACGTTGCGTCTCTTCATCAAATCCTTCGTCGCTTGCCCGCACCGGAGTCTCCGGCACGGCGGTCTCGATGAGCATTGCCTCCGCCGAACCCTCTTCGGCCGGTGCTTCGTCCCGCAGGGTCAGCTCCGCCATCGTTTCCGGCACGCTCGGTGCCACCGCCTCAACCGGGGAACCCGTGCCGCCGGTGCGGAGTTGTTCCAGGCGCGCGACCAACCGTTCGTCGCCTTTGTTGCGTTCGATCATCTCCTTCATCAGGTGTTCGGCCCGCGCCTGGTCTCCCGTTGCGGCGTAGGCGTCCACCAACTTGCTGAGCGCGGCGTTCAGGTGGAACGGGTCGCTCGTGGTTCGGCTGAAATCGGCGAGCATTTCGAGCGCTTCGGTGTTTGCGGGCAGATTTTCGGTGGCGCTCGACAGCAGCTTCAAGAATCGATCCTGATCGCTTGACTCGACCATCGGATCCCGGAGTTCGCGGAGCAGGGGAAGGGCGTTTTCGGCTTGCCCGCCCTCGATAAACGCCTCGGCCACCGTCTGGAGCGGCCGGGAATGGGCGCTTCCGCGGAGCAGTTGTGTGCGCGCGCGTGCCGCAGCCTTGTCGAGGTGGCCGGACTTGATCTCGAGCGCCAGCAGCAGGTCCGTCACCTCGCCCCCAGCGTCTGCCTCGGGATGACCTTCCAGGATCGCGACGGCTTGATCGTCCTTCTGGCCAGAAGCAAGAATTTTTGCCTTCAGAAGAAGCGCAGGCGCGCTCGCCGCGTCCACTCCCAGGGCCCGCTCGATCAGTTTCTCCGCTTCCTCGCCCTCGCCCCTGTCAAACAGCCTTTGCGCGTAACCAAGATAGGTCTGGGCCGCCTCTTTTTTCTGGCCCATCACGTTGTACAGCTCTGCCAGCCGCAGTTGAACGCGCGGATTGTCAGGCTCCACCTCAAGCAAGCGGTTCAGCACCTCGACGGCCTTCGGCGCGCGGTTGGCCTTCAGATGCACTTCGGCGATCTGCAGGAAAAGCGGACGCGCTTCGCTGAGCACTCCCTGTTGCACGTAGAGATCGGCAAGCCGCTCAAGCGGCGCGAGCTCCGCCGGCGCGAGTTTGGCGATTTTCTTGTAAATGGCGATGGCCTTGCTGTTGAACCCGTCGTTGAGATAAACCTGCGCGAGCCTCTCGAAATATTCGATGGCCTGCGGCATATCCCCCTGGCGGGCGAACAGATCGCCCACGGTCATTAACGTGGCTTGATCCTTGGGATCCTGCCGGAGAATTTGCTGATATTCGGCGATGGCCTGGGCGACCTTGCCCTGATTGAGGAATTTCAGTGCGCTCTCGAGCGCCTTGTTTTTATTGAAAGCCATCGATGGTCCTGCGTTCCCTTGGCCGCGCCTATCCCAGCCCGTGTGCCCGACGAGCAAGGTCGGCTCACGTGAAAGGTTAGCACGCGCGGAAAAGCAGGGTCTAGGAAGCCCCGCGAGGATGGTGCCGAAGGGGATAACAGCGTGAGGGTATCGGCAGTACCCCGGTACTAGTCGGGCCGCGAAGGCGGCGAAAGTCGATTTTCGGCTTACGCCGTGGGCGGGTTGCGGAAAGCCCCGCCAGCCTTACATCTTTACTTCGCTGATCTGCACGATGGGCTGGATGTTCGTGTAGTTCGGAAGGTCCCCCATGATGGCCGGCGCATGTGCTCCGAACGCGGTCTGGAAGGCTTCGACGGTGTCAAACGTCAGGTGACACATCGTAACGTAGGCCATCGGAGCGCCCGGCGTCCCCCCTGCCAACCCCTGTTCCACGGCGACATTTTTCAGCGCCGGCCCGACTTTCTGACGAACCATCGGGATGTGCTTCTCCAAATAATACTTCATATCGAATTTGCTTCCTTCGCTCTGTGGGTAAAACACGCCAACCTTGATCATCCTGTTTTCCTCTCCTGTAAAGATGCAGGCCGCTTAGTTGCTAAAAGCGCTTGCCGGCGCTTCCAGCGGCAACGGAGTCTGCTCGGCGCCCGTTGCCCAGCAGCGCGATTCACGTACCGGGGCATAGGAGAACCGGTGCAGCGGCGATGGCCCGTGCCGCCGCAATGCATCCAGATGATCGGGAGTGCCGTAGCCCTTATTCTGTGCCAGCCCGTACATCGGATAGAGCTGGTCGAACTCCTGCATCCGCCGGTCGCGATCCACCTTTGCCAGGATCGAGGCTGCCGCGATCGATATCGAGCGCGCGTCGCCGTGGATCAACGCCTTCTGCTCGATGGGCAAGTCGAGTTCGATGGCATCAAGCAGCAGATAATCCGGCAGGGGCCGCAGCTGGGAAATCGCCGCGACCATCGCTTGCCGGCTCGCCTGATAAATGTTCCAGGCGTCAATCCGGCTCGCGTCAACTTCAGCCACGGCCCACGCCAGCGCGTGCTCGCGAATGCGCACGGCTAGCTCCGTGCGCCGGTCCGGCGTCAGTTTCTTTGAATCGTCCAGGCCAACAATCCGCCGCCGCGGATTCAACACCACGGCGCCAGCCACCACCGGACCGAACAACGAGCCGCGGCCCGCTTCATCCAGTCCAGCGATGCGCATCCAGCCACGCTGTCGCGCGTCGCGCTCGTACCGTGCCGAGCAGAGCCGTGCCATCGGCGGGGATTTTAGCACATGGTTTGCGCGCGGCGTCCACCGGAGTCAGGATATTCAAGCCGGTGCCGAAAGAAATTCACACCCACGGACGTATGAGTCGGCAGGGCCGCTGGTAACCGCTCAAGCGCAGCCCAGGGAGGCAACCATGCGTCCAGGTCCCGGTGTCCCGCGGCTCCCGATCGCTGCAGTCTGTGCTGCCGTTTTGTTGTGCGGCTCTGTTTTTTCAGCGCTCCTTGCGGCCCGGCAGGCTCCTGCCGAACGATTCGACAACCAGGTCCGCGCCGACATGTTCGCCGGATTTGCCGGCGACGCCGTTGCGCTGGATCGCGCCATGAAGTTATGCGAAGAAACGCTCGCGAGCGATCCTGAAAATGCCCAGGCTCTCGTCTGGCATGGCTCAGGCTCGATTTTCCTGGGCGGACAGGCCATGCGCGGGGCGGACTATGCCCGAGGAGCACCGCTACTCGCAAGGGGGCTAAGCGAAATGGACAATGCGGTTGCCAAAGCGCCCGATCGCGTCGGAGTCCTGATTCCCCGCGCCGCGACTCTTCTTGAATACTCGAAGTACGATCCGGCGCCGGACCGTGCGCGAGGGGAGCTTCAAGAAAGCCTGGCCGATTACGAGCGGGTTCTCGTCCTGCAGAAATCCTATTGGCAGACCCTGCCGGTCCATGCGCGCGGTGAAATCCTTTCCGGACTTGCCGAGGGCTGGCTTCGAGCGGGAGATTCGCAGAAAGCGCAGGCGTACATGGAGCGGCTCGTGGCAGAAACAGCAGGTTCGCCCTACGCCCTTCGCGCGCAGGATTTTCTTCATGCGAGCGTACCGCCGAAACGGCTCGACTGGCACTGCATCGGCTGCCACGGGGCAGGCCCCAGCCAATAAAAAAGCCCGCACCGGGAAGACCGATACGGGCCAAATCCGCAAACGGGATCTGTTATTCGTTGGTGCTGCTGGGCACCGGTGCCGAGTAGGTCTCGACGCGCTTGATTCGCGCCGCCTTGCCTTTGCGCTGACGCAGGTAATTCAGCTTGGCGCGACGGACGCGGCCCTGTCGCACCATCTCAATCGAACCGATCATCGGCGAATGTACCGGAAAAATCCGCTCGACACCCACTCCGAAGCTGACGCGCCGGACCGTAAAGCTCTCACCGGACAGCTCGCCGCGCCTGCTCATTACCACGCCCTCAAACGGCTGGATGCGTTCCTTGTCTCCCTCGCCTTCCTTCAGGCGCACGTTCACGCGAATCGTGTCACCGGGGCGGAAAACGGGATGGTCCTTGCGAATTTGGGACGACTGCACCTTAGCGACAATCGGCTTCATGGCGATTATTCCCGGCAGACCCGCTCAGGTGGGGCCAGCACACAACGCACAATCCCAGATTATATCGAATCCGCCCCCAGATGCCTACCCGAATTTGCGCCCTCGATACCGTCGGCGGTCACAAACCGCATCGCGGTTCGCCCGTCGTTACCAAGGTCCGGAGTCTTTTCCCAGGCCGAGGGACCTCGGTCTTATTTCTCCTCCCACGCGGCAGGTCGCATCCCGAACGGCACCGCCCAGGACAGCCCCTCGATCTCGCGGATTTTTCCGCCCTCGATCTTGAAAAGCTGGGGAGCCAGGAACGTGAACGCGCGGCGAAACTCCGGGGGCACAGCAATGTCGCCGACTCCGGCGACCGCTACCGACTTCACGTCGCCTTCGTTGTCAAAAAAGGCGAGATCCAGCACCAGGCCCTGCTTTTCGTCCACGACAAGCGGCCGCGGGTCGCGCACTTTGGCGAGCGAGCCAAGGAATCCACGGTCCAGTTCCTGCGCGCAATCCCCGCTGAACAGATGGAATGCGGGATGCGCCTTGTCCGCTATCGGACCATCGGGATTATTCGTGGCCGCGAAGCCGTTTTCCCGGCGTGCGCATTGGGCATCGAAGGCTGCGATCGATCCCTTGTTCTGCGCGTACCCGTCGTAGTATCCCTTGGTTGCGCCGACCAGCTGTTCGCGAGTTTCTGGCGCGCCTAGGGGCTCAAGCAGCGCCGCATTGGGCGACACAAAACCCCGGGGATCGAGCTCGTCGAGCATGCGCGGCGTCATGATTCCGGCAGTGTTCAGGCCGAGGCCGCCCTTCGGCCGTTTCTGTTCGTGCACCAGGATCACTTCGAGCTCCGTGATGCGGTGGTCTTTTACCTTTATCCGCAGCGCGACGACGCTGGAAAGCACTCCACCGAATTCGGTGATGTCGCCGTAATAGCCCGCTTCACCGCTCACAGGATCAGCAAGATACACGCGATAGGTACCGCGCCCGGAGAAGGTCTTCCAGATTCCTTCACCCGGCTTCACCGCCACTTCGTTTTCCGTGTATTTCGCCCCGGGCGCAATCGCCAGGTTGCAGGGGCAGCGCGAAAGCATCGCATCAAAGTATTTGTCGACGAAGGCGTACAAGCAATCGCGATTGCACTCGCCCAGTGTTCCCGCAACGGTCGGATCGGGCGCATGCGTCAGGTTTTTCCCCTCATCAGCGGTTGCAGGAGTCGCCCGAACTTCAAAAGCCACGCCGGACATCGCCGCAAAGATGAGCGTCAGCATCAAACTGCGAATCAGTGTCTTGGTCAGTGTGTGTGTCATGGTCTGTTCTTGTCCCGGCTAAAACGCCGGCTCCATGTTGAAGGGGATCTCGTACATCGTCATTTCAATGAGCCGGATGCTTCCTTTTTCCACCCGGTAGGCTTCGTTGGACTGGTTGGTGCGCGGCGTCATGAAATACGGCGGCACTTTCCAGACGCGCCCGTCGGTCAGCTTCACTTCGGTGATCGTGCCGTCGAAATCCAGATACGCCGACGCAAGCACAGCGCCTCGCTCCACATCGGTCACCAGAAACCGACGGTGCCGGCATCCGGTCGTAAAGCCGAGAAAACCGAGCTTGTACTGGTCGGTGCAATTCATCGTGGTGAAATCGCCCACGTCGTTATCCGCGTGGCCGTAGTTTGTCGGGTGCGGCATGTTCGTCGTGCGCACGGCGTCCTCGGTGCGCTGGCAATCCGGCGTGAACGCGTAAACGCCCTTGCCGTCATTGAGCTGCAGGCCCTCGTAATACATGTACGCCGCCTGATCGAGCGCCGCGCGCGTTTCCCGCTGGTCGGCCGGGATCGGCGCGAGCCAGAGCGGATCAGGCGCGCCCATTTTCTCGTACAAGTCGGCGCCGTGCGGATCGTGCGCCAGGAACTGTTCGGCCTCGGTGATCTGCCCGTCCTTCACCTTGAGCCGCACGATCAGAATCGCGCCCACGCCGTTTTCATACACAACTCCGATAAATCCGATGTCGCCCTGCTCGGGGTCGGCGAAGTAATGGATGTATTTGCCGCGCGCGCTAGCCGTGGCCCACAGCGCCTGCCCGATTTTCAGCGGCACGTTGTCCTGGGCGTAGGGAAGGTTGGGAGCAAGCGGCGCCTTTGACGGATCGTGCGCCACCATCGCATCAAGGTACTTGCTGGCAATGCCTTCAAGACACGCGCGATCGCACGCCGGCTTCGTCGCCTGCGCGCTGGCCGGGATCATCATCGTGCACATGGCCGCGCACGCTACCAAGGCAACCGCAAATGAACGAGCGGAAATCCATCGAATGGTTTTCAAGTTCATCCCCCTGTTGGAAATCCCTACTGGACTCGCCCGACCCCACCCGTCGACAGCTGATCCTGAGAGGCCTCACGTCTTATCTGAATTGCAGCAGAGAGTCAATACTCGGGTGGCTGGGGCTTGGGTTCGTCCGCGGGCGTGTTTTCGGAGTCAGCGGGATGATCGGGCGATTGTTCGGAACGCGCACCCCGCTTTACCAGATACCGGGCCTCGCGACGGGGTGCGACTCTAAACGGTTGAGTTCGCCTGGTTCAGCAAGTCCGGTCGGTTGCGCCGCGTCTTTTCGAGCGCCTTTTCGCGCCGCCAGCGGCGAACCTCTTCGTGGTTGCCGCTCATCAGCACTTCCGGGACATCCCAACTGCGAAACGATTGCGGCCGCGTGTAATGCGGGTAATCGAGAATGCCGCGACCAGCGAGATGGGGTGGGTTCGGCATGGGCGCTGCGTGTTGCGAGCCGGTCAATGCCGCATCCGGTTGGCTGAACGACTCATTCACGGTTGAATCTTCATTTCCAAGCGCCCCCGGAATCAGCCTCGTGACCGCTTCCACGATCATTGCGGCCGGTAATTCTCCGCCTGAGAGTACAAAATCGCCGATGGAAATCTCATCGGTGGCAAGATGCTGCGCCACGCGTTCGTCCACTCCCTCATAGCGTCCGCAAAGCAGTACGATGCGCTCAAGTGTCGCCAGCCGTCGCGCGGTCTCCTGGCGGAAAATTTTTCCCGACGCCGAAAGAAGCACAATTGCGGCTTCCGGCGGCGCCGTTGTGTGTTGGGCCTTGTCGCTGTCGAAGGCCAGCTGCTCAACTGCCTCAAAAAGCGGCTCCGGCTTCATCACCATGCCCTCGCCGCCGCCGAAGGGCCGGTCGTCCACCGTGCGATGGCGGTCGTGAGTAAAATCGCGCAAATCGTGGACCCACGTCTCGATCAAACGCGCCTCGCGCGCCCGCCGGACGATCCCATGATCCAGCGGCCCTGAGAAAAACTCAGGGAAGATCGTGATGATGTCAAAGCGCATCGGTACGCCCGGATCGCCGCAGCCGCAAAATCCACCTCGCAACATCCTGCGCGTTTCGCTTGAAAGCGCCGGCTATCTTTCTTCTCAGCTTCGGCTCCTGTTGCACCGGAATCAAAATGTGAAACCCGATCGCGACGATCGCAGTGAATTCCAACAGCTGCCGCAACCGAGCGTGTGCAAGCCAGTTTACGCCAACGACAGGCACTTAGGAATTGAGGTTCAGATCGCGGAGGCCTTCCGGGAGTACAACGTCAATCGTGCGCGCTTCGGTGTCCACGCGCACGCAAATATCCTGTGCCAGCGGAATCAGGAGTTCGCCATTCGGTGCGTCCACCACCAGGATGGGGGTGCCTGGCACGTTCTCGCCGGGGATTTGGACGTCGCGGACGCGCCCGATTTTGGCGCCGCTTGTTTCGCAAACCTCGCAGCCGGCCAGATCGGTGATGTAGTAGCTTCCGGCGGGAAGCGGCATGCGTTCCGAAAGAGGGATTTGCACTTCCAGGCCAACAAGCTTCTCGGCGTCGGAAATCGAATCAAAACCCTCGAAATGAAAGATTGCCTGTCCGCCGCGGCTCTGGCTCAACCAGCACGAGCGAATCCGGACGCGCCATGGCTCGCCGCGCACACCAGACAATTGGGCAGAAGCCAGGGTCCTGAACCGTTGGGGGAAGTCGGTGAGGATTTCGCAGGCTACTTCGCCGCGGCGACCGTGAGGCCGCAGGATGCGCGCGACGGTGACGCTCGCAGAGTTGGGCGTCTGTGGTGAATGCTGCGTGTCCACTTATTCCAGAATTTCGAGTGTGAACCGCTTCTTCAGTTTCATCCCGGCCGCGCCCAGCAGCGTTCGGATCGATTTCGCCGTCCGTCCTTGCCGCCCGATCACTTTGCCCAGATCTTCAGGATGGACTCGCAATTCCAAAACGGTTACCTGTTCGCCGTCCACTGCGTTGACCTTCACATCGTCCGGATGATCTACAAGAGCTTTCGCGATGGATTCCACAAGTTGCCTCATTGCGTTTCCTCCACAGCTTGCCGTGCCCAGCGGAGAAACTCGCTCGAGCGTGAACAAGAGTTATGAACATGGTCTCTGTGGTAGGACGCGTCAGGCAGGCTTAGGGTTGCTGCGGATCAAACTGCGTACAGTGTCGCTGGGTTGCGCGCCCTTGCCGAGCCAGTACTGGACGCGGTCGTGGTCGAACTTGACCGCCGCGGGCTTCTGCAGCGGGTCATAGGTCCCGACGATCTCGACAAAACGGCCGTTGCGGGGGCGCGTCTTTTCGGTAACCACCACTCGATAAAAGGGACGCTTCTTCTTGCCAATCCGCGCTAGCCGAATCGTTAACACTCGAAATTCCTCCTGATTTGAATCTGCCCAGTATAGCGGACCCTGGCCCGTTCACCAATCGCTATCTGGCCCGAACCAGAGCTATCATGGCGCCCAGAGGCCGTACATGGCTGATCTTGTGATTCGTAGCGCGATTCGCGACGACTTGCCTCGCCTGACTGAGCTGTACAACTACTATGTCGTCCACACGCCGATCACGTTCGATCGCGAGCCGTATACCGTCGAACAGCGGGAAACCTGGTTCAGCCAGTTCGGCCCAAAGGGGCGCCACCGCCTGCTCGTGGCCGAGGAAGATGGCCGGGTCCTCGGGTACGCGGGTACCACGCGCTTTCGTCCCAAGGCCGCGTACGAGACTACCGTCGAAACCACCATTTATTGCGCGCAGCAGGCCGTTGGGAAAGGAATCGGTTCGCGTCTGTATGGCGCGCTATTTCAGGCGCTCAAAGACGAAGACGTTCATCGCATTGTTGCCGGATATACACTTCCCAATCCTGCCAGCGCGGCCCTGCACGAGCGCTTCGGCTTCAAGCCCGTAGGCATCTTTAGCGAGAACGGCCGGAAATTCGGGCGCTATTGGGATGTTTGTTGGACCGAGCGTCCTGTGAATCTGCCGTGACGCGCTCGCCCGGGCTCGGCTACCGCAGCAACCAGAGCGGCAATGCCGCTTGCGCGCACTGCTCGATCATCTGCTGATCGCGCGCTGAAAAAGCATTTACCTGTTCGCTTTCGACGTCCACCGTGCCGATCACGCGATTTTCGCCGGGCGCCAGCACCGGCACAATGATCTCGGAAACGGTGCTGCCAAACGCTGTGAGGTATCGCGGGTCGTTTCGCACGTCGGCTGCTACGACCGCCCGCTTGTGTTCAATGGCCGCGCCCGTTAGACCCTGTCCCACCGGGAACGTGGGGTGCGCGGGAGCGTTCGCACCACACCAGGCAATGATGGACACCTGTTCGGCGCCCACGTCGTAGACCCCCACCCAACGATAGCCGCCGAGCTTGCCGATCAGCTCCGCCAGGCGCTTCGCCTTGGCCGCACGGTCGTCACTGCCCGCCGCGATCGAGCGGATCTGGCCAACCACATTGTTGAGGACAATCGGCACGGTTCCTCCAGGGTCGCGACGGGGGCTCGCGGCCGGATCGTCACTTCAATCCCGCGAGCTTGCCGAGCCCGCGCATCTTCATTTTGGCCATACTTCCGTACTGCTTCATCATCCGGCGCATATCGGAATATTGCTTCAGCACCTGGTTCACTTCCTGCACCGTGGTCCCGCTGCCCCGCGCGATGCGCTTGCGACGCTTGCCGTCAATCAGGTTGTCGTTTGCCCGTTCGGCAGCAGTCATCGAATTAATGATGGCCTCAGTCGACTTGAGCTGCTTTTCGTCAAGCTGCGCATCCTTCGGAATTTTCGCGAACGGGCCGATCTTGGGCAGCATCCCCATCAACTGCTCCATCGACCCCATCTTGCGGATTTGCTGCAACTGATCGCGGAAGTCAGCGAGCGTGAATTCGTTTTCGCGCAACTTGCGTTCCATCTCGCGAGCTTGTTTTTCGTCGATATTCTTCTGGGCCTTTTCGATCAATCCGAGGACGTCGCCCATCCCCAGAATCCGCCCCACAATCCGATCGGGCACGAACGGCTCAAGCGCGTCGTATTTTTCGCCCACCCCCACGAATTTTACCGGCGCGCCCGTCACCTTGCGGATGGAAAGCGCCGCGCCTCCGCGGGCGTCTCCGTCCATTTTCGTCAGGATGATGCCTGTCACGCCCAGTCGCTTGTGAAATTCCCCCGCCGAGCGCACGGCGTCCTGCCCGACCATCGCGTCGGCGACGAAAAGAATTTCCGTGGGACTCAGCTCCCGCTTCAGGGTGGAGAGCTCGCTCATCAGCTCGTCGTCAATGTGCAGCCGGCCTGCCGTGTCCACCAGGATCACGTCGCAAGCGGAAAGCTTCGCCTCGCGCACGGCGCCGCGCACGATTTCGACCGGCTTGTCGGTTCCCGCGCCGGGCCAGCAGGGCGTGCCCGTGGCCTTCGCCACCTGCGCCAGCTGTTCGCGCGCCGCCGGCCGATAGACGTCGGTTGAGACCACGATGGGCCTGTGTCCATGCTCGGCGAGCCACTTGCCGAGTTTTCCGGTGGAGGTCGTTTTGCCGGAGCCCTGTAGTCCGCAGATGAGCCACACCGACGGCGGTCGGGAGCCGAATTGCGGTCGCGCTTCGCGTCCGAGCAATTCGGCCAGTTCGTCTCGAACGATTTTCACCACCTGCTGGTCCGGCGAAAGCTGCAGGAGCACGTCGGAACCCAGAGCTTTCTGGCGGACGTGAGCGATGAAATCGTCGGCGACGCTCAGGTTGACGTCGCCTTCCAGCAGCGCCTCGCGGATTTCGCCCAGCGCCGCGTCCAGATGTTCGGCGCTCAGCTTCCCCTGCCCGCGCAGGTTCTTGAAAGCTCTCTGCAACTTCTCTGTCAGCGTCTCAAACATGATTCTCCGGTCTCAGCATCGGTCGCCTTCTCTGGATCTTCTGCGTCTGCCCGGTGAGTCTTTGGGTCTCTGGCAATGCCTAGGCTGTTCCCGCCTGGGTTTTCTTGGCGGCCATGAAACCGCTGACTTCGGCCGTCGACACGGTCTGCTCAACGAAGTGGAACGTTCCCTTCTGCTGCATCTCTCGTGCTGCCGCCAGCAGACCACCCAGGGCGACGCGTGCGAGCACGCCGCCCGTGCTAATCCGGCGTACACCGGCGGCCTCAAGCTCCGCGACGGAGAACGCAAGCCCCCGAATGCCCGCGAGAGCATTTACCGGCCTCGGCGCAACCGCCGCGCATACGTACCTGATGGCTTCCAGATCCGGCAGCCCCGGCGCGTACAACACCTCGGCGCCAGCCTGGGCGAATGCCTGAAGACGGCGGATCGTATCGTCGAGATCACGGCGTCCGTATAGGAAGTTTTCGGCGCGCGCCGTCAACGTGAAGGGAAACGGCAGCGCCCGTGCCGCCTCGACAGCTGCCGCGACGCGCTCGATCGCAAGTGCGTGGTCATAAATCGGGTGGCTGTCTTCGCCGCTTGCGTCTTCCACCGATCCGCCTACGATTCCCGTGGCAGCCGCTAGGCGAATCGTCTCTGCGACGGTTTTCGGTTCGTCGCCGAAGCAGTTTTCCAGGTCTGCAGCCACCGGCAGATCGGTTACCTCGACAATCGCCCGGCAATGCGCGAGCACATCGTCGCGACTGAGCGTGCCGTCGCTGCGGCCGAGAGAAAACGCAAAACCTGCACTGGTCGTCGCCAGGGCTTGAAAACCCAATCCAGCCAGAATCCGCGCGCTGCCGCCATCCCAGGGATTCGGGATGATGAATGCGCCTGTGCCGCCTGGTTCGATCCGCGCTCCCACCGTCGCAGGCAGCTGGTGCAAGGCCCGGAATCGTTTCGCCTTCTCGCTCTGCGTGATGCTCATGGCCATTTCATTCTAGGGGACCGGGCGATGCCGGTCAAACACTGCCGGCCGCCTGGATCGCGGCAGAGCCAAAACCGGTTGGCTGGGGTTCAGGCCGGTCTCGGTCTTTTGTTTTCTTGCAGTTGAGAGCACTCTCGACGCAATCGTTTGCGATCAGCCATCTAGGGCGAGCGACGCACTGCTTGAAGCGACCTTCAGCCGGGAGACGGATTCCCGAATCCAGAAACCCGAAATAGTCATCCCATATCCATCGGTTCGCAAGGAGGCAGCCATGTACGTTGTCACGGGAGCAAGCGGAAACAGCGGTCACGTCGTCGCCGAGAAGCTTTTGAAGGCAGGAAAGAAGGTGCGGACGATCGGCCGGAGCGCGGAGCGTCTAGAGGGACTGGTGGCACAAGGAGCCGAGCCATTTATTTGCGATTTAGCTGATCGCGCGGCGCTGGCCAAGGCCTTTGCGGGTGCCGAAGGTGTCTACGCAATGGTGCCACCGGATGAAACCGCCGAGGACTATCGCGCGAGCCAGGACCGCGTCACCGACGCGCTCGCAAGCGCTCTGAGTGAAGCGAAAGTGAAGCACGTCGTGTCGCTCAGCAGCTTCGGTGCAGACAAAGCAAAGGGCACGGGACCGGTTGTGGGTCTTCACGAGCTCGAGGGAAAGCTGAACCAGATACCCGGCCTCAACGTGCTGCACCTCCGGGCCGGATATTTCATGGAGAACACATTTGCGCAAATTGGCATCATCAAGGCGATGGGCGTGACGGCCGGTCCGTTGCGCGCGGAGATCAAGCTTCCCATGATCGCGACGCGCGACATCGGGACCTCTGCAGCCGACAGGTTGTTGCGGCTGGATTTTACCGGCCAGCGCACAGCCGAACTTCTGGGGGAGCGCGACATCACCATGGCCGAGGTGGCCGGAATTGTCGGCCGGGCGATCGGAAAGCCTGCTCTTGAATATTTGCAATTGCCCAACGACCAGGTTCACAAAGCGATGATTCAGATGGGAATGTCAAAAAGCATCGTGGACTTGATCCTCGAAATGGCTGGCGCGATAAATTCCGGGCACATGGGCGCTCTTGAGAATCGTTCCCCGGCAAACGCCACGCCGACCTCCTATGAGACGTTCGTCAGCCAATCGTTTTTGCCGCGGTTCAAGGGAGTATCGGCCAAGGCCTAGCTGGTAGTCGAACGGCTCAACGAACTTCCTTATGTCTTTCGTCCGGAGACGACCAGCGCAGGCATCGGAATTTCCAGGTGATCATGGCGGCGGTAGGCGGCGGCGCTCTGTTGAATTGCGTCGCGCACCCTGGCCATGGCGGCGGGCGGTTGGGCGCGCAGAAGTCCCCCGGTCCGGGCCGATCCTTGGTAGAAGGCATCGAACAGGTCCGATGCGGACGCGAGTTTCCAGAGCAGCGGAACCGGCCTCACGGTGATGCTGGCGAATCCGCAGCTTGCCAGTACTCGCGCGCATTCTTCGCAATCGCTGAACCGAAAAAACGGCGGTCCGGGGGGAAGCTGGACCTTCGGATCACCGAAATCCTCCAATGCGCGAAGTGCGACTCCGAATCCAACTGCCTGGTCCGGCTTTGCCCAGGCTGTAAACGCGAAAATCCCGCCCGCACGCAAGACGCGATACGCCTGGCACACGGCGACGTCGGGTTGCGCGAGATGCAGGATGCCAAAGTTCATCACCGCCCTGTCGAAAGTGGCGTCGTGAACGTCCAGCGCTTCAGCATCGCCGACCTGGAACTTGATTCCCGGATGAAGTTTCCGGGCCAGTGCCACCATCGCCTCTGAAAAATCGATCCCGACAGGCAACCATCCGCGGCGACTGGCCTCTGCGGCCACGTATCCGGGGCCGGATGCGATATCCAGAAGACTCTCGCCGCTGGCGCCGGCGACGGCATCAAGCAACGGGCCGATGGTCTGCATTGTCAGGCTGCCAAGATATCGATGGTAGCCGTCGGCGGCCTGCTGCCATCCGTCATGCTCGAAATCGTGAAAAGCTCTCGCGCCTGTATCCAGGGCAGTCATGGCGGGTTCCGAACCCATGATAGCCGAAGACGCGCCGTCTCATCCGTCAAAGCATTGCGGCGAGCGGGTCGCTCGGGACGCAGACGGTGAGACGCCGCGATGCCTATGCGCGGAGCACATTCTGTGACGTACAAGGAACCTGGAAGGGTTGCCAAGATCGCTTAATCCAAGAAAATAGGGAGGCAGAGCGGAGGCTCTACATGGAAATCGAAGCGGGCGATTTCCGCGAGCGCGCGATTCAGCACGGCGCTGTCGCACGCCTCGAGGGTCATCACAAATGGCAGCGCGGAGTGCGGGAAGCCCGGCTTTTGCAGCAGCGCGTCGAGGCTGATTTCATACTTCGAGAGAATCGCCGCAATGGACGCGACGATTCCGGGACGATCGCGCACAACGAAGCGGAGATAGTGCGGCACGGTGAAATCGCCGGTCACTGAATCGGGAACCTCCGCCGCGCCCGGCAGGGCCTCTGCCGGTGCACCCGAGCTGCGGAGTATCGCATAGAGGTCGGAGATGACGGCGACGGCCGTGGGATCACCGCCGGCTCCGTAGCCCGAAAAAACCACCTTTCCGCCGAATTCGCCCGTGGCGGTCACGATATTCTGGCTGCCCTGCGCGTGCGCCATCAGCGACGCTGCGGGAATCAACGCCGGCTGAACGGCGGCGGCCAGCCTCACACCTTTCTTGGTTTCCTTTTGCGCTACCGAAATCTGGCGAATCGTGCAATCCAGTCCGGCGGCATACATGAAATCCACAGTCGCGACCGAACTGATCGAACGGCACGGGATCTGTTTGCTGCCGACCCGTAGGCGCAGGCCGGCCTGCGTCAGGATCAGAAGCTTCGCGCGGGCGTCCATGCCGTCCACATCGGCGCTGGGATTGGCCTCGGCATAGCCGAGCGACTGCGCCTGCTTGAGCGCCGTGTCAAAGCTTGCGCCGTCTTTCTCCATCTTGGTCAGGATGTAATTGCAGGTGCCGTTGAGAATTCCGGCGATCTTGTAGAGCCGGTCGCCGGCCAGACCTTCCTGTATGCCGATGATTGCCGGAATCCCTCCCGCGACGGAGGCGCCAAATTCCAGCCGCTTGCCCATTTTTCGCGCCAGGTCGAGCAGTTCGGGGCCGGATTCGGAAATCAGCAGCTTGTTGGCGGTGACCACAGACTTGCCCGCTCGCAAAGCCTTGCGCACCCACTCACCGGCGGGCTCCAGGCCTCCGATCAGCTCCACCACAACGTCCACATCCGAGGACAGCACGTCGTCGATATTTTCTGTCCAACGGACATTCCCCTCGGGCGAGCCGACTTTTTTCTTCTTGATGCCGCGATTGAAGACGTGCGTAAGCAGCAATGGACCACCGGAATCCTGCAAGAGAATCTTGGCTACCGAGCGTCCGACCGTGCCGAAACCGATGAGGCCTATTTTCAGTCTCCGGTCCGCACTCGCAGACTTCTTCCCGGCGCGAGGCCTGAAGGCCTTGCCCTTTGATGAGCGGCTTGACGCGCGGAATTTTCCCAACGATCTTTCCTCCGGATCCTCATCGTACCAAACGCCGGAGAAGTCGCGCAGGAGAAAGGCCGCCTAGTGTCGCGTTTTGGTCTTGTAGGCGCCGGATTCAATGAAAGGCTTCAGGCGTTCGAACAGGAAATGATGCCAGACCTCATCAACGATTTTGTCCTCGCCGTCTGTGATCTCACCGGAGACGTCGCAGGTCAATCGCAGCCTGGTTCCCGCGGGGTCAGGAAGAAAATCGTAGGTGGTGACAAAGTTGACCGCCTGTCCTGAGAAGCCCAAGGGTCCAGTGAAACGAATCCTTTTTCCACGGTCGGCATAAATCACTGTGGCGTGGAGCGCTCCATTGCCCGCATCGTCGAAAATCTCATAGAATCCGCCGCCGGGCTTCGCCTCGATGTAGAGTTTTTTCGGATGTGCGGAGAAGGAATGATCCCACCAGCCGCTGATATCGCCCGTCGCTGCGTCGTAAACGTCCTCGGGACTGGCGGGCAGCAGCAATTCCTGCTGCACCTGAAACCCGCCGGTCTTGAGCTCCTTGGTTTCGCTTAGCAGATAGGACGGAGCCGAAACCAGAAGGACCGCGAGACACAGCGAGAGGAGCGCAACATTACCTTTCAAACGGCTTTTCACAGAGCTCTTCACAGGATTTCCTCCCAGGGCGAATTTTGCACTCCGGTTCGAAAGGCTCCGCTGGGGCGGAGCCCAGCGCGGCGAGCATCGAAATGGATTGCGTGACTACTCCGCGTCGAATCCCACCGAGCGCACAACCGACAGGGCGCCATTGGCGTCCGATGCCTGGAAATCCAGGCGATAGCTTCCAGGTGGCAACTGGTCAATCGGAACCTTCAGTCCCAACGGCACCACCGGATTTCCCTTTTCCAGGTAGGACGAAGTATCGATGTTGTGAGCTCCGATGACGACCACGCCGGTCTTCGCGTTGACGATGTTGAACGCGATTCGAACGGCCGGTGGATTGGGGTCGGTCAGGTGCGGATCATAGACCTGCGCGTACAACGCCACCGTGTCGGTTTTCTTGAAGTGGTTGCTCGGAGATGGAGTGATTTCCATATTCTTGACGATCAGCGGCGTGCGATCAGAGACCAGGTCCGCGGCCATGGCGCCGCCCATATCCTGCACTTGCCCAACCTGATTGCTCAGCGCGAGGCCGCTTACGCTAAACGTCTTGCCGTCGTAGGGATCAATCACCAACGGTGTCTCGAACTTTCCGAAGCTCTGGCCCCCGGCTGAAAGAACGATATCGAGGCGATACGTCCCCGGGGCGATCTCGAACTGATTGGAATAGCGCGTAGGTCTCTGCGTGAATTGCTTCCACTCGTCCTTTTCAAGATCCAGAGTCACCAGGTCGCTGAATCGCGCCGCAATCGTGCCGTCGGGGCGATACGCGAGGCCCAGAACATTCATGTCCGCATGGTATTTGCCTTTATCCTTGGAAAAATCCACGGCCGAAGCGGGAAATTCCATGGCCAGATTCACGCGCGCTTCGTTGGGGGAGGTATAAAAGAAGGGCGCTTCAATGGTGCCCGAAATGTTTCCTTTCTCCGCCGCCGCCGCGCGGGATTCCAGATCTTTCCCGGCCGGTTTGCCTGCCAGCATGTCCTTCGACTTGGCGTTGCAGTATCCGCTGCGCGCGCGAACCTGGAGTCCGCCGCGCTCCATTTTGACCCGCAACGCATGGCACGCACCGTCAGGTGCGTCCGGCGGCGCATAGCCCAGAAAGTAATATTCATCCTGTTCGTGCGCGATCTTAGTAAGTCCGCCCAGGAAATCGTTGCTGTTCAGAATCGGAAAGCCGCCCGTGCCCTGGGCAAGCGCATAGAGCACGGACTGATTCGATACGCCGGTATCCGGTATGGTCGGCATGATCATCTGTGTATTCACGCCGGGCTGCATGGGGTTTCCCAGAACTCCCCCGGGCATGGTGGTACCTCCGCCTCCTGCCGGCGCCCCCGAACCTGTGCCTGGGGAGCCGCCTTTCCCACCGCTGGGACCACCGCCACCACCGCCGACTCCTCCACCGCCGCCCCGGCCACCACCACTGGTCCCCCCCCCACCGCCGCCCCGGCCACCACCGCCGCCACCGCCACCGCCCCCTTTTTGCGGCGGGTTAGCGGGCATCGGGTAGGACACCAGCACGATGTGCGGTTGCTGCCTCCTGGAATCGCCCGAGACGCTGCGGGACAGGGCGAGTGGTGACACCACAGACCCGTCGTCACGCCGAAGCTGTGCCCCAGGACCAACGCTCGGCATTCCCGTTACCAGGCCGCGGACGTCCAGCGGATAAATGGCAACGTTGGCCTGATTGCATGAGGAAATGGTGGCAGTCAACTCGGCCTCGGATTCCGAGGTGAGCGGAAATCCTGCAGTGAAAAGGACCACGCTCTTGCGTCCCGGCACTCCCGACAGATTTCTTGCCAGGCTTCTGATTCCGAGCAACAGCGTGTGAACTCCAAAATCGGCCTCGGCGTTGGGCAGGGCAGGACCGCCCCCAAAACTTCCGAACGCGGAGGCATCGGTGAGTCCAGGTCCGGTGGCGTTTGGCGAAACCGCCGAGGGCTTCATGGACGCGGCGGCCTGTTTCAGGCGAATCGCATCTGCTGTGAAATTCTGAATAATGCGAAGGGCCCCGGTGAAATCAACGACGGCCATCAGGCGATCAGGTCCAGCATTGGCATCGATGAATTTCTGCGCCGCACTCCTGGCGCGCGACTGATCGCCCATATCCATGGTGGAATCGTCAAAGAACAGAACCATGTACCGGCGATCGGGAGCTCCAGACGGGCCCGAGGTGGAACCGTATGAAAAGTTCACAATCGGCTGTTCCTGATTGTTGTCGAAGACGTGAAAATCTTTGGCCGTCAGATCGTGGATGTAGTTGCCTTTTTTGTCCGTGACGATCACGTCAACCCGCACCACGCGTGATTCGGCGCGGAGGACCTGCGAGCCGGACGCAGGTGCCCCGGCGACCGGAGCAGAAGACTGCTGCGCTCGAACGATGGCCGGGGCAACCACCGCTCGACGAGCGGACCATCCCGCAGCCAGAACGAGCAGCGCAGCCGCCAAAAGTAGCTCGGTCTGCCGGATCCTCATGATTCACCTTCCTTCTGGCGGGCTTAGTACGGAATTTCAACCACACCATTTTCGGCTGAAAGTGCCGCAGCGTTGGAGTCCCTGACGACCAGGCGCACGACGTAGTCGCCCGGTTTCAAGTCAAAACTTGTTCTTACGGTCACGCCGGAATGGCTCAGCCGCTGAAACGTTTCGTCGCGCAGTTTCATGGAAACGACCCTCTGCGTCCCGGTAACGAAGTTTCCATCACGGTCGAAGATCGCGGCGACAACGGTGAGGTCGTCCTGGTTGCGGCCGTCGGCCTTCGTAAAGCGCACGCGCGCCAGGTCCACGTGAGCGAGCACAGAAAGCTTCGCATCGGCCCCGGTCTTGTAGTACTGGGTCTGAAGCCCGACGGGAACGCCGTGCTGCTCCTCCTGGGAGAAGAGCGCATCGTCGATATCGCGCCTGGCCACGTCCGCCGCAGATTCCCCGTGCAGCGGCGCGTAATATCCGCGCCGCGCTTGAACGGCAAGTTTCTCTTTGGGAACCAATGTCACTTTCAGCGTGTGGTAGTGGCCGTCGTATTTAAAATTCTGAGGAACGAACGCCAGAAAATAATACGCCTCCGGTGCCCCGGCAACTTCCTTCAACCCTTCGATGAGATCGTTGTTGTTGTGAAACGCGTACCCTCCGCTATCCTCGGCGAAAGAAGCCAGCGAGTCGGATTGACGGCTCTGGGCAGTAATGTTCCACTGCGAGCGAAGCCCGGCGTTAGCGGGGTTGGGGTCAACCATGGACTGGCTGATGTCCGGGCCGATATCCGGCACGTACAGGCCTCGCGCATCCAGAGTATTGATGAAGATGGTCTCGCGGATGGCGCGGTCAATTATTTCCGAGTACTCGGTTTCGTGTGTCGTGTACAGGAAGCCGGGCGAGATCATAACCAGGTTGCGCTGCCCGGGCATCGCTGACAGCCTCTGAAGAACCTCGCGCATGCGTCGGAGCGTGCTTTCTGTTTGGGTCGAGGTTTCCTGTTCGACGCGTGCGGCCATCTCGGTGGCAATCGTCTGCGCTCGAAGGACGTCGCCGGCAGTCGGGGTGCCCGTCGGTGAGGACACCGTTAGTGACGACGAGCAAACCAGCGCGTCAGACGTTGCGACGTCGATGGCAAACTGATCGTGATGGTTCTGGATCAAATCGGCTTCGTAAGCCTGCATGGGCGGGCAATCGTTCGGCGATGAAATACCCGCCGTTATGGTGTCCACCTGCAAGCTGCGCAGCGCTTTGTGCAGTTTGGCGACATCGTCGGTGAAGTCCAGCTGATTTCGACCGGAAACGGTGAAGATCGCCACCCGATCGGTGGGTGTGACCGAGGAATCCAGATACTTGTCGGTGGCATTTCGCGCCTGCATCAGATCCTGCTGATTGAGCAGCGTGTCGTCAAATAGCAATGCGACGAAACGCGAAGCAGGCAGGAACGCCGGAGGCGCGGGTCCCGCAGGGTTCGGTGTGACCGCAGCAGCCGCTGGAACCACGGGATGGGAAGTAGAGTCCGGCGTTTCAACCGAGAAATTCGAGATGATCTGGGGCTTGCCGTCCTGAAACAACTGAAAATCTTCCTTATGAAGACTGGCGACGGCGTGCCCTTTTTGGTCGCGCACGATCACGCGGACCGGAACCAGGTTCACCAGCACGCGCAAGGGAACCGACGCCTCTTCGGTAGTCATTTCGGCGGCGTCAGCGCTCGCAGGAGCCGATGTTGCAGATGTCGTTGTCGAAGGTTGCTGCGGTGATGCGTCTTGCGAGGGCGCCGCTTGTGGTGATTGCGTCTGGGAGGACTGGGCACGCACAAGCGCCAAGCGCGTGTCGCCGCCCCAAGCACAGAGAAGGCCGAACACAAGGACGGCAGCGATTTTCAGACACCTCGCCGTCTGTGCGCTCATTCGGAACTCCCCAAGGCCACCCGGAGCCCACCGCACCGGGTCGATCCTTTGCGTCGGCTTCCGGGAGTTTACATCGAACTCACACGGCGAGTTGAGCTTTCTTTCTTCTTGACCTGTCCGGAGGCTTGGCGTACCGTCGCCCAAAATCGGGAGTCGGCTAATCGGCTGCGGTCCCGACGCCGTTCAAACGAAACGGCTTATCCTCCGCAGGAGGTCTTGATGCAACGTCCGACGGGAGTGACGATTTTGGCGATACTGGCATTCATCGGCGCAGGAATGCTTGTACTTGCGGGTTTTGTGCTGTTTGCAGGCGGCGCCCTAGTGTCCCGGTTTGCGAATATTCCCCAGGCGGGAATGATCGCTGGATTCGCCGGGGCCGTTCTCGCCGCGATCTGTCTGGGATTTGCCGTTCTGGAATTCGTGATTGGCCTGGGGCTGTGGAAGCTGCAAAACTGGGCCCGGATCCTGACCATCGTTCTCATTTGCCTTGCTCTGCTGTCCTCCGCCCTTGGCATCCTGATGGGGCTCACGCACATGTTCGGGATCTTCTTCTTTATGCTTTTCTTCCGGCGAATCGTCGTCGCCGCGATCCAGGTCTGGATTCTGATCTATCTCTTGAAGCCGCACGTAAAGCAGGCATTCGGGGCGACCGGGTTGTGACCCGGGTATCAGCGTTCGCTTGATCCGGCGTGTGCTCTTAGCGAGTTCGGCGGGGCGGCCTGCTTGTTCTCTTCTTCGATTTTCTGGTGGGCCAGCTGGGGCTCAAAACAACGGCGGCAGCGGGCCTCGTACATTCCCGTTGCACCGACCACAATCAGCTCCTCGGATGCCACCAGCCGCTGCGTGTGCACGGCCGGATTCCCGCAACGCATGCAGATGGCAAGCAGTTTCGTGATTTCCTCGGCCACCGCGAGCAGGCGCGGCATTGGTTCAAAGGGTCTCCCCATGAAATCTGTGTCGAGCCCGGCCACGATCACCCGTTTGCCAAGTTCTGCGAGCCTCGAGCAAGCTTCCACAATGCCTTCGCCAAGAAACTGTGCTTCGTCAATTCCCACCACCTCGGTGCGCGCGGCGACTCTGTCCAGGATTTCGCTACCTGCGCCGATCAGCTCGGAAGAAATTTCCAAGCCGGAATGCGAGACGATCCCGTTTTTCGCATATCGCTGATCGATCGCCGGCTTAAAGATCTGAACCCGCTGTTTCCCAAATTCCGCGCGACGCAACCGCCGAATCAACTCCTCGCTCTTTCCCGAAAACATCGGTCCGACGATTACTTCGATCCAACCCATATTACCCTTAACGATGTCCACGTCGCTCGCTGCCTCCGGGCGCTAGCCTATCATTCAAATTCGAAATACGAACCAAGTTCCGCAGACAAACCCTGCGCCGAGCCGTCACAGGCGCCGAACGAAAACCGGAAGTAGGGAAGCGCCGGCCCCGCGCTGTGATATAAAACTCGCGCAATTCTCCGAACAACGTCGTCGGACGGTCAAAAGCCAGGCGGTTTGAAACTACGGAGGTTTCGTTGCAATGAGGCATAAATTTGTGTTCCCTGCGTTGCTGCTGTTGTTCGTTGCCAGCTCCTTGGCCGTCTCAAACGCGCAGGACGACGGAGGCACTTGGGCAAGAAAGAAATCCGCGTGGTTGCTGCTCTCGCCGGAGGACCGCGGACAGGTACAGGAGTTCGCTGAAGATTATAAAACCTACCTGAAAGTGGCCAGAACCGCGCTCAGCTCTACGCGCGAAATGATCCGTCGCGCCAGAGCAGCCGGCTTTGCAGAGCTGACCGACCCTAAACAAGTGAAGCCAGGCGCGCACCTGATAGTTCCGAACCGCGAGCGCGGGCTCATTTTGGCGGTAATCGGCTCAGAGCCCATCGTCGATGGGTCTCGCGTCGTGGGAACGCATCATGACAGCCCGCACATTGATTTGAAGGGCCGCCCCATTTATCCGGCCGGTGGCTTCGCGCTTTTCAAGACAATCTATTACGGGGGCATCAAGAAGTATCAATGGGCGAACATTCCGCTCGCGCTGCTGGGCCGAATCGATACCACCGACGGGCGCACGATCGAAGTCTCCATCGGGCTCAATCCCGGCGAGCCCGTCTTCGTGATTCCCGATAACGCGCCTCACTCCGACAAAGAGCTGCGGACGCGCACCTATATGGACGTTCTGGAAGGCGAGGAGCTTGACCCGGTGGCTGGAAGTATTCCTGGAGAGAAGGACTCCGTGGCAGTACAGGTCGCAAATGAGCTGGCCTCGACCTACAAGATCAAAGAAGAGGACCTTGTAAGTGCGGAGCTTGCCCTGGTCCCTGCGGCGAATCCCGCCGACGTCGGCATTGATCGCGGCCTGGTAGGCGCATACGGGCAAGACGACCGGCTTTCGTCATTTTGCGCCGTGCGCGCGGTACTGGACCTGAAGACAACTCCGAAATATTCAGCCTTCGCCTACCTTTCAAACTTCGAGGAAGAAGGATCGGTGAACAATACCGGGGCGGGCTCCCAGTTCCTGAATTCGACGTTTGCCACGCTGATCAGCGCCCAGAGAGGCGCGGGTTACAGCGATCTGGATTTGCGTCGCGCCCTGCACAATTCCCAGGTGATTTCCGCCGACGCAAACGACGGCATCAACCCGATCTTTCCGGATACGAGCGAGCCTACAAATGCCGCGCGTCTGGGGTACGGTGTGGCCATCAAGTTGTACGGAGGAGGGTTCAACGCTCCTTCGGAATATACGGCGAAGATTCGCGCCCTGATGGATCAGAACGGGATTCCCTGGCAGACGCAGACCTATAAGGTCGACGTCGGCGGCGGAGGTACGATCGGAGGATTCATGTCCCGCGAAGACATGGAGGTTATCGATCTCGGCGTGCCGCTGCTATCGATGCACTCTCCGTTCGAGATGTCTTCCAAGGTGGATGTCTGGGCTTTTTATCGCACGATGAGTGCGTTCTACGCACAGTGACGCGCACACCTTATTGGGGTCCTGTGAGCGTCTCAAGGGCCGCACCCCGGCGGCTGCCATACGATTCCCGCCAAAAAACTCCCGATTGAGGCCGTAGACTTGGACTAGTGGTAAGCAGGACACAGAATTGTCCCGTGTGCTTTTACGTACAGTCGGGAATCGTCACGGGGAAAGAGACTATAACGGTCTGAATTCTGGCCAGATTCGCTATGACTCTCTCCTATCTCGAGCCGATGACCACCCGGGCTCCGGTCCTGTCCGTGCCGGCGTCTTTCCCGCCGCTTCGCGTTCCAGAAAACGACGAACCAAGCCCGCGGCATCGAGCCCTGGTTGGAGGCCCCCCTGACGACGTGGTGATCGTGAACCAGGCTGGCGCGATGATCCTGTTGAATCTCCAAGTTGATCAGCCGTCCGGATACCGGCGCAATGAACTACGGGCTCAGAAGGTGAGCAGCAGTATTCGATGCGTTTCGCAGCGAAGCCCATCGGCAAGCCCGTGCGGTTGGACGTATTCAAAACCGTGAACCGTATCAATGGTTTTTGGCTGACAAGGTGCAAGTTGCCCGAACAACGAAGACGTCGATGACCACCGGGAAATCAATTAGAAGGCTTCTCCTGGTTGAAGATAACTCCGGAGACGCTCGTTTGCTCCGCGAGATGTTGAGCGAGCAGGCCACGCACAACCTAGAATTAGCGCACGTGGAGTCCGTGAGTGCGGCTGAGAAGCACCTTGCCGAGCATGAGGTTGACCTTATCTTGCTCGACTTGGGATTGCCTGACGCACAAGGACTCTCAGGGGTGCGACGGGCGCACGCCGCTGCGCCCCACATCCCCTTGGTGGTGTTGACGGGCTTGGACGACGAGACGCTGGCTACCCAGGCGGTACAGGAAGGAGCGCAAGACTATCTTATAAAAGGCCAAATCGATACGCGCGGGCTGCTGCGAGCCCTCCGTTATGCCGTCGAGCGCAAGGTTCTCGAGGGCCAGTACCGCGGGCTGTTGGAAGTGGCCCCTGACGCAATGGTCGTAGTGGACCAGGGCGGGCAGATCGTGCTGTTGAACGTCCAGGCGGAGAAACGGTTCGGGTACCATCGCGACGAGCTCATTGGCCAGAAGGTGACGAACATCATTCCAGAAGGTTTTGCGGAGCGGCTTATCGCCGACGGTGAGCGGTCTGCGGCCGATGCCCTGGCGCAGCAGATTGGTACCGGGATCGAGCTTACCGGGCGTCGGAAAGATGGGAGCGAGTTTCCGATCGAAATCATGCTGAGTCCGCTCGATGGCGTGGACGGAATTCTGGTCACAGCCGCCATCCGCGATATCACCGAACGCAAACGACGTGAATATGAAATGTCCCGCCTGGTCGCTGTGGTCGAGTCCTCGCACGATGCCATCATCGGTCTCACCCCGGAAGGGATCGTGGTCTCCTGGAATCACGGCGCGGAGCAAATTTATGGTTATCCGGCAGCGGAAGCGGTGGGACAGTCAATCGTGTTCACTTCTCCCGCTGACCGGCGGCTGGAGAGCCTGACGCTGCTGCAGGGAGTCAGACGCGGGGAAACCGTCGAGACCTTTGAGACGATTCGCGTGAAAAAAGACGGAACGCACGTCCACATGTCCCTTACCTTTTCACCAATTGAAAACTCGGACGGAGAAGTCGTAGGTGTTTCCTCCATCGCCCGGGACGTTACGGAGAGCAAGAACCTGGAGGCCATGCTTCGCCAAGCACAGAAGATGGAAGCCGTCGGACAATTGGCAGGGGGCGTGGCTCACGATTTTAATAATTTATTGGGCGTCATCCTGGGCTACACCGGGCTCCTGCTCGATCAGAATTTGGATGATTCTCAGCGCAAGAGCATTCAGGAGATCCAGAAGGCAGGCGACCGTGCCGCCCTGTTGACCCGCCAGTTGCTTGCTTTCAGTCGCAAGCAGGTACTTCAAACTAAAGTGCTCGACCTCAACACGGTTGTGGCCGGCGCGGAGAAGCTGCTTCAGCGGCTCATCGGAGAAGACATCGAGATGCTGGTCGTTCTGAATCCTGCACTCGGACGGATAGAAGCCGATGCGGGACAGCTCGAACAAATCATCATGAATCTAGCCGTGAATGCGCGCGACGCAATGGTCCCAGGGGGCAAGCTCACCATTGAAACTTCGAATGTGGAAATCGACGAGGAGTTTGCCGTCCAGCACCCGTCCACACGGCCGGGTCCGCACGTGATGCTTTCGGTTACCGATAACGGATGCGGGATGGACGCTAAGACGAAAGCACACATATTCGAGCCGTTTTTTACGACCAAGGAGTTTGGCAAGGGCACCGGCCTTGGCTTGAGCACCGTCTATGGAATCGTGAAGCAAAGCGGCGGGTCTGTCTGGGTTTATAGCGAGGTTGGGATCGGTTCGACTTTCAAGATCTATTTACCTTGCGTTAGCCCAGGCGTCGAAATTGCAGCGCCGAGCGACGAGCCGGAGAGCATAGAAGGGGGATTGCAGACGATTCTGATCGTCGAGGACGAGGCGGCTCTGCTTGAAGTCACGCATCGTTCCCTGGAGGCGGTCGGCTACGCAATCCTCGCAGCTCAGAGTCCGGCCGATGCGATGCGGATCTCTGAAACTCACCAGGGTCCGATTCATCTGATGGTGACCGACGTGATCATGCCGGGTATGAGTGGAGCTCAGCTGGCCGCTCGCCTCTCTGTTGCGCGCCCGGAGATGAAAGTACTCTACGTTTCCGGTTACACCGACGACACCATCGTCCGCCACGGAGTTTTGGAACACGGCCTGGCATTTCTGCAAAAGCCGTTCTCTCCGAAAACGTTGGCCCGGAAGGTCCGCGAAGTACTCGCCACCGTGTCTGTCTAATTTTTCAAAAGAACGGTTTTGTATCGACAACGAATTCCTGACGGCAAGCTGAAACCGTCCATCCACAGTGTACTCACTGCTTGAGACTCATCGAGGCTGGCCTCGATTGAGATATATTGGCCCCGGAGCCCATGGTGTTTGCTCACAGGAGGAATCGTTTCATGTCCAACCGAATCGGCCGATCGCTATTGGCCGTGCTGCTTGCCGCTGCAACTGCCGGTCTTTCATTGTTTGCTGCCGCACAAGATGTTCCCCAGCAACTCCGGCCGCCCGCGGAGGAACAGCTACTTGTGCAGGTCCACGCGAAAGGCGAGCAGGTCTACGTCTGCAACAGCGACGCCTCGCATTTTGCCTGGACACTGAAGGGACCCGATGCGCAGCTCTTGGACAAGAATGGCAAACCGTTCGGGAAACATTTCGCCGGACCTACCTGGGAAGCGAATGACGGTAGCCGCGTTATCGGCAAGGCCATTGCCAATTCTCCTTCTCCGGACGCCAATTCCATTCCCTGGCTTCTGGTCACAATTCTCAGCCACGAGGGGAACGGCGTGCTCTCTCGCGTCACAACCGTCCAGCGCGTAAACACCAAAGGCGGCAAAGCCCCGGAGTCCGGCTGCGACGCCTCGCACGTCAGTGAGGAAGTCCGCGTGCCATACTCCGCCGACTACCGCTTCTTCGCTCCGAAGTGATCCGCCTGTATCCTTCAACCGCAGGCAGGCATTTCAGTTTCTAGTTTTCGGGGTTCTGTGTGATCGGGGGCACCTCGCGCTCGATTCGGAAAGTGAAGCAACCCGCCGTTGTGGAGTTCACCTGAATGTAATCCACATCAGAAAGGGCGAAAAGCTGCTCGATCGCCATTTCCACTGTTCCGTCCGCCACGTACCTCTGTGCCAGAAGACGCCTGCCTCGAGCGTAACCTTCCAGTGTTCGCGGACTGGAGCGGAGTTCATCGGGGAATCCGCCACTCTCGGCGTAACGTTCGCAGGCCTCGGCGTGAATGAAGACCGGGCCGGGCAATGGCAGCGACTCCACCCCCGAGAAGCGATCATATGTGAATAGAATCCTGCGATCGACGCCTGGCGTGATTAATCGGAGGCAGTGCCGGCAAGGGGCCGGATCGGCTCCCAGTTCGCTGTAAGCGGGATGCCCATATACAGGCGCCCGTCCGCTACTGCGAACCGCTTCGGCCACGCCCGTCGGGATGGCAATAATGCGAATCTGTTGCATGATGTCCCCTCGCTTCTGATGTGACTCCGAGCACGGTTGTCTGCTCTGGGTGACACTCATTGTCAGCGAGCGTGCGAGCAGCGGGCTATCCGCTTCTCGCGCTCAAACTCGAAAGCGGCACGGGGATGCCGGTGACGCGTCAGAAATCCTCCGCGCAGCGAAGCGGCCAGCCTGCTTCCATGGGAATGCCGCTGATCCAACCTGTCGGGATTTAGATCAAGCCCGTGATGTAAACTCTTGTTCCGGTTCAGTGAATCCACGATTTTGCAAGTAATCATGCGTCCAGTCATTCAAGTATCCGGAGTCCGCAAGACCTACGGCCGAACCGTAGCGGTGGACGAGGTATCGTTTGAGGTCAACAATGGCGAGATTTTCGGGCTAATCGGGCCCAACGGCGCGGGAAAGACCACGACGATGGAGTGCGTCGAGGGTTTGCGCATTCCGGACCGGGGCGCCATCTCGGTGCTCGGTCTTGATCCCTTCAGGAACGTGTACAAGCTGCAAGACCGCATTGGCGTTCAGCTCCAGCAGGCGCAGCTGCAGAAACGAATCAAAGTGTGGGAGGCGGTCGACCTCTGGGCCTCGCTGTACAAGAAGAACACGATCGACGGCGAACGGTTGCTTGAACAGCTTGGCCTGACCGACAAACGGAATGCCTGGTTCATGACTCTCTCGGGCGGGCAGAAGCAACGGTTGTTCATCGCGCTTGCGCTCATCAACGATCCGGAGGTGGTGTTTCTGGACGAGCTCACCACCGGGCTCGACCCGCAATCGCGGCGCGCGATCTGGGATCTGGTGCGCGGCATCGGCGAGAGGGGCAAGACGGTTTTCCTGACAACTCATCTGATGGAAGAGGCCGAACGTCTGTGCGACCGGGTGGCGATCATCGAGCACGGACGTATCGTCGACATCGACACGCCCGGGAGCCTCGTGAACCGGCACTGCCCTGAGCGGACCGTCGTCCTGTCCACGGACGATCGAACGGCTGCAGAGCGCTTTCGAGCGATCCCGCGAGTCGAGGAGGTGGTCTGCAGCAGTTCGCAGTTCACGATTCGCGGCCGGGGCGACGATCTGGTGACCGAGGTGATTCGTTGCCTGTCCGAGAACCGGATCCGGGTCACGGATTTCCGCACGATTCTCCCCAATCTTGAGGACGTCTTCCTCAAACTGACGGGTCATTCAATTCGCGACTAGGCTTGATCAACGATGCTACGTGGGCTCTGGAAACTGACTTGGATCGAAATCAAGATTTTCCTCCGGGAACCGCTCGGGGCGTTCGGGACGATCGGCATTCCCGTACTGGTGTTCCTGGTACTGGGTCGAGTGGCCGGGGGCAGCCTTGCGCCATCCTCTAGGGGCGCGAGCAGTTTTATCGGCGTCGGTCTACCGGTCTTCGCCTCGGTCCTGATCTCGGTCAACGCCGTGCTGTCGCTGGTCACGATCATCTCGATCTATCGTGAAGGCGGCATCCTCAAACGACTTCGTGCAACTCCGCTGCGCCCCCAGACGATTCTGACCGCTCACGTGATCGTGAAGCTGTTGCTCACCGCGGCCACTTTGGCCCTGATGGTGCTTGCCGGCAAACGCTATTACCCGGTCGGCGTTCACGCGCCGCTGTTCTCCTTTACCCTCGCGCTGCTGATCAGCACTTGGAGCATCCTGTCGATCGGCTTTCTGATCGCCAGCATCGTTCCCACGGCCCGCTTTGCGCAGCCGGTCGGCGCGATCGTCCTGTATCCGATGATCGCTCTGTCGGGCCTGTTCGTGCCGGTTGAATCACTGCCTCCGGCGCTTCACGCAGTAGCAAGGGTTGTGCCGCTAACCTACACCGTGTCGCTGCTCGAAGGGATATGGAGGGGCGACCGGTGGTCGGCGCACCTGGCCGACCTTGCGGCGCTGTCCGCGGTGTTTGTCGTGTGCACGGCGCTGTCCGCAAAGGTGTTCCGCTGGGAGTAGTCAGGGTTTCTCGAAGGCCTGTTCAACACGGCATACAAGGCGCTATTTTCGGCGAACGAAAGCACGAGCGTCCAGTTCGTTGCGAGCGAACCGTGCAATCGGGCGGATTTCGACAGATGATTCGGCCTTGGCGTCAACGTCTAACGCGCGGCCTCCTGCAGATCAGGTCCCACGCGAGCCGAGCCACGCATGAGTCCATGTCCGTAGTAAGTTCATCGAAATGCACATCGACCTCTAGACTCGTTGCTCGGATGCGTCTCGGCGCTGTTTTCTCCTTTCAATTTGGACAGTGCCTTTGAAGTAGGCGCCTTCCTCGATCAGGATTCGCCGAGTGGTCAGATCGCCGGTAACCGAGCCGTGCCTCTTGATCTCGATCCGGTCGGCCGCATGAAGATGACCTGCGAGTTCTCCGTAGACGATGACTTCGCGTGCGACGACGTCGGCGGTGGCCTTGGCCGTTTCACCGATGGTAAGCCTCTTGCAATTCACAGAAATCGCGCCCTGGACAACGGTGTCCAGGTGCACATCGTCGTTGAGCATCGCGTCTCGCTTCAAGACGCGATCAGATGTCGGACGGACGGACGGATAACGGCTTGTATTGGCCGGTTGGTTCGCGGGCGCTTCGGTGGGCGAATCAACTACGCCGGTCGAGCTAAACGCGGAAGAAAACGAACGTGTTGCTGGTTGTGCCTGCTTGCTCCACCACATAGACTCCTCCTTAATAGGGTCAATGGCGCAAGCGGACCGCCACGAAATGTATCCCGGCGTTGAGACCGGTACAAGTTGCGAATGGCAAGGAGTTGTCCGTTGATGTAACAGGCTGGAATTGAGGGCAGACCGTCCAGAAAAGAGCGAAAAACCCGCGCCCGGCTCTCTAAACTGTCGACCGGGCCCAATCCTCGACCTCTTTGGTCAGTGCTGCAACGATGTCCGGCCGGTCTTCGCCTGCAAGATTGGAGTCGACGTCGTAACCCTGGCTCGCCAGGTGGTAGGACAGCATGCGATAAGACGCGCGAAATCCCTGCATTTCCTTGGGATCAATCGTGACCGACTGGCCCGGAATTGCGGCGGTCAGTTCGTCCCGCATGTAGATTGCGTCAAAGCCCACGATCCCCCAGGACTCATTGCGCCGCTCCACTCGGTAGATGAAGCGCGAGTACGTCGCAAGGTTCATCTCCACGCCCTTGATTTGTACTGGCAGATCGATGATCGCCACCAGCCGTGCAATGGCCCGGTCGCCTGACAACGCCACGCGAATGGGAGCAAGCCGGTGCTTGGCAAGAATCTTTCGCCGCGCCATGTCGATTGAGCCGGTCACAAAGTCAGCGCCGCTCCCCCGAAACCAGCTGATCCGAACCACCGAATCGCCGAAGAAGCACTCGCGCATTTCGTCCCAGCGTCCCAAATCCCTGCTTTCTCGCTCGCGCAGAATGAGCTGGGTAATGGCTGAGGTATCGGCAGCATCCAGCACCGACTTGGGTAATTCCGGGTTCATATCCGCCTCCTGGGTTCCGATATCGCAGAATCTGGCCAAGAACCGTGCAGCCTTGCAAAGGCCTCGAACTCAGTTCCGGGGATACTAGTTCAAGTCGAATTGAGGTCCACGCGTTCCCCAGAACGCTCCCCGTGTGTCGCCGAGACGAGTACTGAGGCCAGAGCGCCCCTGTGATTTCGTCGGTCAAGCGCAACAGAATACACCGGCTTGAATTCGCTCATGGCCTGATTCGCACCCCAGACAGGCTTCAGCCCGCTCACAGCAGCCGCATTTTTCACATGGACCAGGAGTTCTGCGAGCGAGACTTGGCTTCCTTGACCGTGCTGCGCCGGTCGAATACACTACGTAATTCGCTTGCGTCCGCGAGGGGCATCCGATGCGCCGACTCCGCCGCTAGAACAGATCAGTCCGCGAAAATAGAGGAGAAAGATCGTTGCCGAAACGTACGTTTCAGCCCCATGTGCGCCGCCGTCACAAAAAACACGGCTTCCGCAAACGCATGAAGAGCCAGGGTGGACGGAAAGTCCTTGCGCAACGCCGCAAAAAAGGGCGCCACAGTCTCACGCGAGTCTGACGCGACGACGCTCGGTTTGCCTCGCGAGTGCCGCGTGGTGCACCGCGCCGAATACGACGCGGTCTATCGTGAGGGCCGTCGCCGGTCGAGCCGCGAGTTCACCATTTTCGTTCGCCCCAACGGCCTCGATCTCAGCCGGTTTGGCTGGAGCATCAAGAAAGCGCTCGGCAACGCGGTCCGGCGCAACCGAATCCGGCGGCGGCTGCGCGAAATTCTGAGATTGCACCGACAGGAGATTGCCCAGGGATGGGACATCGTGATACACCCGCGCAGCTCGGCGGCCACGGCGGATTTTTCGGCGCTGACCAGGGAACTCCTGCAGCTGATTCCTCGCGCACCCATGTCTTGAACCAGGCGAGCGAAGCCAGCCGATCGACCGCGCACGCAAAATCAGCTGCGGCCTGGGTGCTGCTCCTGGTGGTGCGCTTCTACATCACGTTCCTTTCTCCATTTTTCGGCGGCGCGTGCAGATTCCACCCCTCTTGCTCGAATTACGCCGCAGACGCCATCGCGCGCCATGGCGCCGGGCGCGGATTATCCCTCGCGCTTCGCCGACTGTTGCGCTGCAATCCCTTCACCAAGGGTGGATTCGATCCCGTCCCGGACGTAGTTCAGCGGGCGGGGTCCACCAGCTCCGATGCGCATCGTGCAACAGAGTTTCAACCCCGCTCCTCGGAACGCGGTTTTCCGCCCGGTGAATCCGTCGCACTCTCTCAGGGCGAACAGGAGCGGACGCAGTGAAGGAGATGTCGGATCAGACCCGCGGGATTATTTTCGTAGTCATCGTGATCGCCGTCACGTTTATCTGGATGCATTACTTCCAGCCGCCCATTCCGCCGCCGCAGAAGTCCGGCGCCGTCGCCGGGCAGACGGCGCCCGGCCAGACTTCCGGCGCGGGGTCGACCCAACCGGCCGGCATGCAGGGCGCCATGCAGATGGCCCCGCTCGCTATGGCCGCGAAAGTTCCGGTGGCGCAGGCTGCTGCGGAAACCAACATCGTGGTCGAAAGCAATCTCTATCGCGTTGAGCTGTCGAATCTCGGCGCTGTAGCGCGAAGCTGGCAGCTGAAAAAGTACTTCGACGACCAGACGCCGCCGCGTCCGCTGGACCTGGTCAACCCCGATGTTGCGCAAGAGCTGGGCTGGCCGCTCTCGCTGATGCTTTCCGATCCGCAGCTGGAGGCAGAGGCGAATTCCGCGCTCTATGAAGTTACCCCGGCCTCGGAGAACCTCACCGCGCCCGCCGAGATCACCTTCCATTGGAGCGACGGGCACTTGGACGTCACCAAGAAGCTGAATTTCACGCAGGACTACCAGATGTCCATCGAGGTTACCGCCTCGCTCGACGGCAGGCCGCTTGCGCCGTCCATCGCCTGGCGCGGCGGATTCGGGGACAAGGCCGTCTACAAGGCCTCGCAACTCGTCAACGTCTTCTACAAGCAGGCGGACAGCCTGAACTTGCTTCAATACAAGAAGCTCGGTGTTTCAGGGAATCAGGTCCAGCCCTTCCAGCAGCCCGGCTCGATGCAGTTCACCGGAATCGAGGATCAATTCTTCGCCGCCGTGTTCATTCCCGACGGAACCGAACTGGGCCTCTGGCACTGGACGCAGTGGCACCACTTCCTCGCGGACAATCAGCCGGCGAGCACGCCCGAAGTGGAAATCGCGGTCGGTGCGACGGCCCCGGGTCCGGTCAAGGCACGGATGTTCGTCGGTCCGAAAGATCTGGGACTGCTCACCCGGGTGCAGCCGTCGCTGGAACAATTGGTGAATTTCGGCTGGACTGGTGTGATTGCGAAGCCGTTGCTCTTCGCGCTGCAGTGGCTGCATCGCTACATTCCGAACTGGGGCTGGGCTATTGTCGCGCTGACGCTGGTAATCAACTTCGCCGTGTTTCCGCTCAAGATGAAGAGCTGGCGATCCATGCAGGAGATGCAGAAAATCGCGCCCGAAATGCGCGCGATTACGGACAAATACAAGAAATACTCGATGACCGATCCGCGTCGAAAGGGCCAGCAGGACGAAATGGCCGAGCTCTACCAGCGTCACGGTATCAATCCCATGGCGCAGTTGAGCGGCTGTCTGCCCATGCTGATGCAGATGCCCATCTGGTGGGCGCTGTGGCGCGTGCTGACCGGTGCGATCGAGCTGCGGCATGCCCCCTGGGTTTTTTGGGTGCGGGATCTCTCGGTCAGAGATCCGTATTACGTCCTGCCGGTCGCCATGGCCATTACGATGTATTTGTCGGTCAAGATGACGCCGCAATCGGCGGCCGTCGATCCGTCGCAGCAGAAAATGATGAGGCTCATGCCGCTGGCATTTGCGGCGGTATTTTTCACCTATGCAAGCGGCCTGAATCTCTATATGTTCACCAGTAACCTGGTGGGCGTGGGGCAGCAATATTATCTGAATCGAACTCGGCCGCTGCCCACGAACAGCCCGTTTAAAAACAAGAAAAAGAAGAACCAACAATGAACGGCGATCGAACACCTCATACCAGTCGGCCGCCCAGCCGCCAGTTTTCACGCCGCGAACACGCGTCGCCGCCGCCACCGCTGGACCGCGAACGCGCCGTGGCTGAGCTGAATCGTTTTCTCGATCTCGCGGTGCGCGAAATGGGCCTTGCCGTGAAATTCGAAGTGTCTTCAGCGCCAGGCGACGAGGCCGAAGTGAATGTTACATTCACAGGTGATGACCAGGAATTGCTGCTGGAGAGCAATGCGGATCTTCTGCTCTCGCTCGAGCACATCGCACATCGCTGGCTGCGGCTCGACCCGCGTCTTCACGATCGCGTGCGGTTTGACTGCGGCGAGTATCGCGCCACACGGCTTGCGGAATTGAAACTTTCGGCGCGCGTCGCCGCACAGCGCGTGCGCGAGACCGGCCAGCCGTTCCAGTTTAACCCTATGTCCTCGCGCGAGCGCCGCATTGTCCACCTCGAGCTCAGCGGCGCTGCCGGCGTACGCACCGAGAGCGAGGGTTCCGGCGATCGCCGCCAGCTTGTGGTCTATCCCGCTACTCCCCCGACCAAAAGATAGTCGCGGTTCCTGTGTACCCGAGGAATCTTTCTGCGGCGTTCATCTGCCGCAATGCGTTTAGACGACCAGTGGTTCCTTGGGAAAAACGCCGGCCTTGAAATTACAGTCTCTTCGGGCGCCCGCTAGACTTCAATTGAGTAACCTTCCTTGCCGACGTTGACGCAAACTGTCTCTCCAAGATGGTCGGAGACGCCCGCCGTTTCGTGGATGTGGCCGCAGAAAAGAAACGGCGGCTGCTCGCGCTCGACCCAGGCCCGCAGCGTCGGGCTGCCTGCGTGCTTGCCGGGTGCGTATTCGTCGAGTCGCGTGCCTAGCGGCGGAAAATGAACCACCAGGTGAAGCCGGGCGATTCCGTCAAAGGGCGCAAGGGCCCGGGCGATCTCTTCCTCGGAGTATTCGCCGGGCGTCTTGAACGGAGTAATGTTGCTGTAGCCGAGCCCGGCCCAGGGCGTGGAGTCCGTATGCAGCACGCGGCGATGAAAATCCACGAAGCCAAATCGCCGGCAGAATTCGCGAATGTCGTCGTGCGTTTCGTGATTTCCCGGCAACACCCAGAGCCGCTCGCCGAGCGGCTCAAGGGCCTTGCCGCACGGCTCAAGGCCGCGACCAAATGTGGCGAGATCGCCTGCGGCGACATACACGTCGGCGGGTTTCGCGACAATCCGCGCAAGCGCGCGAAGATCGCCGTGAATATCGCTGAAGATCAGGACCTTCACGGAGATTTCTTCGCAGGTGGCGCGGGCACACCCGCCTCGGGTTGTTGTGGAACCATCCGTCTCATGCTGCTCTGCAGCATTCCGTTCGTAAGCCAGCCTTGCTCGATCACGTTGCCGGCGTTGTCGAAGACCACGCGATAGGTGAACGGTTGCGGACCGCGCCGCCGGCCGTCCTGAAAGCGGTTTTCGCCCAGCTCGACCACCGGATGGCCTTCGTCGACGAAGCTGATGATGGACGGGAAGCGCGCAAAATTCCAGTAGAGCCGCACGTCCGGCAGCTGGAAAGCGCGCGCGATGTACTCGTTGGGCCGGGAGTCGGGAATGAAGTTGAAAACGACGGGCCCCGTCGCGCGCAGATCGAACTGCGACTGGAAGATGGCGTCAGGTGAGCGGATGGCGTCGCCCCAATCGAGCCACGACGGAGGGATCGGCAGCGCGCCAATCCGCGTGATATCGATGTGGTTCTGATCCGCGAAAGCCTTAGCGCGCAAGATCGCCTCGTGGTGCGCGACCGAGCAAGCGAACAGGTACACGAGCGCCGCAAACGCTCCGGCCTGGCACCAACGAGCGCGCGTCACACGGAAACCCCAGCCGCCTGTCGCCGGCCCAAAGAAAAGTGCGGCCAGCACGACGCACGCCAGTCCCGCAACCCACAGGTGGAACGGATAGCCTGCTGCGCGCACGAGCAGCCACACCAGCAGATCCCCCACGCTGAACAGCACCCAGGTCCGCCAGGCGCGGGCGCGGCTTTTTGCCGGATCCCGATAGATCCAGGCGATCATCTGCGGCACCAGGATGATCGCGGTGAAGCTGAAATCAATGATGAAGAGCAGGTCCCAGGCGACGCGCACGCGCGAAATCGGAAACCACATGCGTGTGCCGAACGACGTCATGCCGTCGAGCAGGATGTGGCTCGCGATGCCCACGCCGTAAATCAGCGTCAACATTCCCAGGGGCGGGGACTCCAGATCATGAAAGCGCGGCCAGCGCCGTTTGACCCAGGGTAGAAGTGCGCGCGTCAAACCGGCAAGAAGAACCGCAAAGAACGGGAGCCCGACAAAGGAGTGCGTGATCGCGCGATGGTACTTCACGATGCTGAGAGGATCGCGCGAGATCGCCTCGGCAAAAATATCCACGTCAGGGAATACCGCGCCCAGCGTCGCGGCAAAGATTGCGACTCGTTCCTGGCGTTTGGAAAAAAATCCTTTGCCGAGGAGCGCGCCCGCGATTCCGTGAGTTACAGGGTCCATGAAGGATTGAAAACGGCAGAAGTGTACACGATTCACCGCGCGAGCGCGATCTCGAGCCTTTTACGCTCTGTATGCTTCGCGGGCCTGAGCGAGGCAGGGAGCGGGGCAATGAGTCTGGAGGTTTATCTAGCCCTTATCAGGCCTTCCGAGCGGCCGCTCGTGTGCTGTTCGCTACGTCTAAGAAACCTCAAGCAGCACCAGGGACATATCGTCGGTCGGTGCGCCCTCACGCCACGCCGCAACCCGGTTCAGAAGAGCCTGCTGCATGTCGCCGAACGGCAGCAGGGCCGTCTCGCGCACGATTTTTTGCACACCTTCAGTGCCCAGCATCTCGCCTCGCGAATCGAAGGCTTCGCTGATTCCGTCGGTATAGAGCACAACGCGATCGCCCGGGTTGAGATCCATTTCGATTGCCGCCTCGTCCGCAACCGCGTCGGGCAGGCCGCCGAGCACCATGCTGCGCGATTCCAGCAGCCGCGGCTGCTCGCCGGGCGTAACGATCATGGCCGGAGGATGTCCTGCGCCCGCGAAGATCATCCGCCGCCCCCCGATATCGATTCGAGCGGCTGCCAGGGTAAACAGCAGCGCCGAGGTGCCCAGGTTTTGCATGACGAAGCGATTCAGCTCCCGCAGCATTTCTGTGAGCGGAGTTCCGCTTCGCAATTGCGACATGGTCTCGCTATAGATGCGATTGGCCACCAGCGCCGAACCGATGCCGTGGCCGGAAACATCGCACACCAGCAGGTTCAGGTGTTGATCGTCGATCGGGCTGACCAGGCCAAAGTCTCCGCCGATGGTTCGCACCGGATGAAAATACGCGTCCACGCGCATCCCGCCCCAGACCAGCGATTGCGGAGCAAGGCTTTGCTGGACGCGGGCAGCCAGCAACAGGTCTTCTTCAATTTCACTCTGGCGTTCTTCCAGCTTTCGATTGGCATGGCGCAAATCGGCTTCGGCGTTCTTCTGTTCCGAGATGTCCGTAAAGGTTACGACAGCGAACTCCAGGCCATCGGGATCTTCAAAGTTCCGCGAACTGATGATGACCGGCAGCCTGTTGCCGTTTTTCTGAGGAACCACAAATTCGAAGCGATTCTGGCCTTCCCGTTTCCTGTTCTCGATCTGCTTCAGGATGAATTTGTATTCCTCATCGGTATAGAGGTAGGAACCTTCCAGTCCGATCAGTTCCGACGCCGGATATCCGAGCATCTCCTCCATGCAAGAGTTGATGAAGAGAATTTTGCGGCAGTCGTCCAGAATCATCACACCCTCGTTCAGCGTTTCAAGGATGTCTTCCATCTGCAGAAGCCAATCGGGTCGTTCCATGTTCATCGGGATCTCTTCTTAGATGCTCTACAGGCCGGCGAAGAAGCATCTTAATCGAATTCCGGCGAGGAGGCCAAAGGCGGCGTCGAAGCGGTAGAATGGAACCCGCGCGGTACGCGGATATGACCTCAAACGGAAACCGAAATCCACCAGGGCCAAAGGGTGTGCCCATCATGGGCATGGCTCTGAATCTCCGCCGCGATCCGCTCGGCGGCATGCGCCAGATGGCCCGCGAATACGGCGACATCGTCCGCTTTTACGTGATGATGCAGGAGCGCGTCCTGCTGAACCGTCCCGACCTGATCAATCAGGTCCTGGTCATCCAGCACGGTAAATTCCACAAAAGCGAGCTGACCAGGCGAATTACCAGGCGCATGCTCGGCCAGGGCTTGCTGATCAGCGAAGGCGATTTCTGGCGGCGCCAGCGGCGGCTGGCCCAACCGGCCTTCCACCGCAGCCGTACCAATGACTACGCCGCCACGATGCTCGACATCGCACAGGCCCACATCGGCGGCTGGCGCGATGGAGAACAGCGCAACATCGCGCAGGAAATGACGGCGCTCACCCTCGATATTGCCGTACGAACGCTGTTCGGCACCACTCTGCCGGGCGAAGCGCGCCAGGTCGGGCACGCGATGACTTTCCTGATGCGCTATTCGCTCCGCCGCAACCGGTTGCCGTTTCGTGTTCCCGAAAATTGGCCCACGCCGGCGAACCGCCGGGCGAGTCGGGAACTCGAGTTCATTGATTCGCTTGTTTACCGCATCATTTCCGAGCGGCGCGCAGAAGGGAACTCCAGCGCCCATAACGATCTGCTAGCCCTGTTGATGGGCGCGATGGATGAAGACGGCAGCCAGATGACGCCGCAACAGCTTCATGATGAAACCATGACGCTGTTTCTCGCCGGACATGAAACCACGGCGCAGATGCTCGGCTGGACCTGGTACGCACTTAGCCAGAATCCTGCTGTCGAATCGCGTCTGCACCAAGAGTTGCACGGTGTGCTGGGCGGCCGGCCGCCGGGAGCGGCGGATTTTCCGCGACTTCCCTATTTGCAGGCGGCGATGAGCGAAGTCCTGCGACTCTACCCGCCTGCCTATGTTCTTGCGCGTGAAACCGTTGAGCCTTGCGAGATCGGCGGGTACCGGCTTCGTGTGGGATCAACCGTGGTGCTCTCGCAGTGGATCACGCACCGAGATCCCCGCTACTACGATGATCCCGAGGCGTTCCGTCCGGAGCGCTGGCTCGACGGGCTGGCCGATCGCTTGCCGCCGGGAGCTTATTTTCCATTTGGCGACGGACCGCGACGCTGCATCGGCCAGGGGTTCGCGCTGCTCGAAGCCGCCATTGTGACGGCCACCATCGCCCAGAAATTCAGTTTCCGCATGGTTCCCGGCCATACCGTCGTGCCCGAGCCGCTGGTAACCCTACGCCCCCGCCACGGCATCCAGATGACGCTCCACGCACGCAACTAGTGCACGAACTCGCCTGTTCCGCCGCTCGACCATGGATCGTAGGTCAGGAAAAAATGAATCCGATCCCGGCCAGGCGGGTGGTCATAGGTGAGAAGCACGTTCAGACGGCTCGGATCGGGATATTCGAGGTCGGTTTCACCCAGAACTTGAAACGCCTGTGCCGCCACCTGACCCGCATCCGGCGTCAGTCCATGCGTCACTTCAATCGCATATTGATCCGCTTGATGTTCGAAGTAGCGGCTGACGGTGTTTGAAACGGGCGAGCCAATGAACGAGATAACGCTCAGCAGCAGGAGCAGAACCGGCAGTGACGCCAGATCGTCCGCTCCGCGAATGCGCCACGCCGCTCCCCGCCACGCGAGCATCCAGCCTAGACAGCGAAAGCCGAGATAAAACGCGATGAATAGTCCAACGGCGGAAGCCAGCAATCCTTTGGGTATGTGGTTCAGCACATAGTGGCCTGTTTCGTGGCCTGCGACGGCCACGATTTCCGGGGTAGTCATTTTCGCCACGGTCGTGTCGTACACCACGATGCGCTTCGAGGCCCCGATCCCGGTGACGTAGGCGTTCAGATCGGTGCCCTTCACGGCTTCATCCATCAGGTACATCCGGTCTGCAGGAATATTTTCGCCAGCGCGCTGCAGCATCGGCTGGAGCGCAGCAGTGAGCGCCGGATCTTTCTCTGCCAGCGGCTCGAACTTGTTGAACAGCGGGTTAATCACCAGCGGCTCCAGGAATGTCAGGCACAGAACGATCGGCAACGAAGCCAGCCAAAAATAGAACCACCACCGCTGTGGGCTCTTGCGGATTACGGCGTACAGAATCGCGATCAGAATAATCCCGAGGATCACACTGAGGAACTCGCCCTTGGCCTGATCCCATGCCCACGATCCCCATCCCTGCACCGACAGCCCATAGTTGCGCGAAACCGTGTGCGCATAAATTTCCTGCGGCAATCCCAGAACGTCCATCGTGAGGATCAGCAGCGGTGAGAACACCAGCACCTGAACGAAGCGGTTCGACGAGGCTCGTTCGGCCCAGTCTCGGTACTTGGGCGCAAGTTTCAAACGCAGGATCAGCCAAAGGACGATCAGTCCATAGATCGTTCCGATGAGTATGAACGCCAAGCGGATCCTGCTCAGACGCTCTGTTTTCTTGTAGAGCTCCGGCGGGAGCCTGTAGGCAGTGATTCTTTGCTGCTCCGCTCGGGGCGCAACGTTATTCGCCGTCGCCTGCGGCGGACTGGGGCTCGGCTGCTGCTGGCTTGGCGCGGTGGCCGGGGAGGCCTGTCCGGCCATACTTGCCGGATGGAAAAATAACGCGAACACAAATGCGGCGAGAACGAACTTCAGCTTGCCCATCCAGCCCCCAATTTGAGTCAGACGTTGCGGGGAAGTATCTCGTTAGCGCTTCTGGCGTGCAATGGCAATCGCAACCGGATTGGGCTCGCGTTTGCCCTGTTGCAGGAAGGGAGCTGCCGCGGTGTGCCCGGCGGGTTCTTCCGATTCGCACCGAAGCGACCGCCCCGGACTCCAGGAATCTGGCATAATGCGCGATCATGACAGCCAGCGCTGCAAATCCCGGTCCGACCGTCAATCGCCAGTTCACACTAGCCGCGCGTCCGGTGGGAATGCCGAAGGAATCGGATTTCCACGTCGTCGAGGCACCCATCCCCGCCCTCGCAAACGGGCAAATTCTCCTGCGCACACTTTTTCTGTCGGTTGATCCCTACATGCGCGGCCGCATGACCGGCGTACGCACTTACGCCGATCCCGTTGATATCGGCCAGCTCATGGTTGGCGGAACCGTCGGTCGGGTCGTGCAATCCACAAATCCACAATTCCGCGCCGGAGACGTCGCCGTAGGCTATTGGGGCTGGCAGGAGTACGCCATCTCAGACGGCAAAGGATTGCAGAAGCTGGACGCGAACCTCGCCCCGGTTTCAACCGCACTCGGCGTGCTGGGGATGCCGGGAATGACCGCGTACTTCGGTCTTCTGGACATCTGCCAGCCAAAGCCGGGCGAAACGGTCGTCGTTTCCGGCGCTGCCGGAGCGGTTGGATCGCTCGTAGGTCAAATTGCGAAGATCAAGGGATGTCGCGCCGTGGGAATCGCCGGGACCGATCAGAAGGTTTCCTGGCTCACCGGCGAATTGGGTTTCGATGCCGCATTCAATTACAAATCCACCGAAGATTACACAGCCAAGCTCAAAGAACTTTGCCCCAGCGGCATCGATTGTTATTTCGACAACGTGGGCGGTGCCGTTACCGACGCTGTTCTTCCCGTGCTGAATGTGCGGTCGCGCATGTCGATCTCCGGGCAGATTTCTCAATACAACGCGACGAAGCCGGAACCCGGCGTGCGGCCCTACGCTTACCTTCTCACGAAGCAGTCGCGCGCGGAGGGATTCATCGTCACCCAATGGATGAATCGCTTTCCGGAGGGCATCGCCCAGATGGCGCAATGGCTTAAGGAAGGGAAGCTGAAGTACCGTGAGGAAATCGTCGCCGGCTTCGAGAACGCGCCCCGCGCCCTGATCGGCGTCCTGCAAGGCGACAACACCGGCAAAATGTTGGTCAAGCTCGCCGACGCGTAGGCACCGGCGCGAAGCGGAATTCCCGGAGGCTCCGCGGAAGCTATTGCAATCCTCTGCCTGTTTGCCAATTGACGGACGTGCTCGGACAACATCACGGAGCAGCGACCGGGTCGCGCCGCCAGAAAGTACCGTTACCTTTTTGGACGCCCTGTCGGACGCCGTTTGCCGTGCGCAGCCCTCCGCGTCTACTATGGACATGTAGAAAACGGGTTTTTGACCAGGGAGAAGTATGATGAGAATCAGAAGCTGGGTGTTCACGATTTTGCTGATCGCGCCTGTGGGTATCGCCTCCGCGATGCCGCGACAGCAGCAGGACGATTCGGTTGCGGCCGCTGCCCGGCGCGCCCAGGAAAAGAAGGCTCAGCAAGAGAATTCCTCCAAGCCCGCCAAGGTCTGGGACAACGACAATCTGCCGAACACGCCCGGCGCGATCAACGTGGTCGGCCAAGATCCGTCTGCGGCACCTCCGTCCGCCACACCTGTCGATAACGCCGCGACTCCCCCGGCCGCGGACGCGAAAAGCGCAGCCGCCGATAAATCCGCCTTGGAGGGCAGCCTCGCTTCGGCCAAGGAAAAGCTCACCGATCTCAAAGCCGATCTTGACGTGATGCAACGCAAGTACGCCATGGATCAGCAAACCTATTACGGCACTACCAACTATGCCGCCGACAAGGCCGGCGCAGCCTCGCTTGCAAGCGAGAAGACTGCTATTGACGACAAGCTGGACGAAGTCGCTGCCGCGGAAAAGCAGCTCGCCGATCTACAATCCAAGGTGGACACCGCAAGCGCCGACAAACCGCCTGCGGCAAAGTAATTCCGCAGTTTGGTACTCCGTTCGGAACGTGGTCCCAGGCCCCTCCGGCATACGTACCGCTACTAATAGTATATATTCCGCTTGACACACTAGAAGCGGCGGCGCACAATCCCGCCAGTTTGACGGGGCTTGCTTGGTTCCACATGCTT
>Ga0209624_10000195_pt1 | contig 56027 bp, 60 predicted proteins | sample JacPinW_OM2H0_O1_FD_188565 | JGI IMG/M metagenome (GOLD analysis project Ga0209624, IMG submission 188565) | Forest soil microbial communities from Algoma, Ontario, Canada - Jack Pine, Ontario site 1_JW_OM2H0_O1 (SPAdes) (version 2) | ecosystem: Environmental > Terrestrial > Soil > Boreal... | reverse complement strand
TGGCAGGGCGACGATTGCCGGGGTGATGTGGGACGCGACCGGCAAGAATCTGACCCGTGAGCAGGTGTCGAAGGTCGATGGCGCGATTCCGACCGTCGTTGTCGACAAGGATGGGGCGAAGTCGATTGAGGCGGGCGCGAAGAGCGATGCGCTTCTCAGCGTCGAGCATGCCACCTTTGGCCTCGCCGGCGATCCGGCGGCGCCGAGGTTGTGGATGATCATTGATCCTTATTGCAGCTATTCGGTGCGGGCTTTTGACGCGCTCCAACCCTACGTGAAGGCCGGGCGCATCCAGCTTGCGGTCGTGCCGATCTCGATCCTCGACTACGAGGACAACGGGCAGAGCACGCCGGCGGCGCAATCGTTGTTGAGCCAGAAGCCCGACCAGATGGTGGAAGCGTGGGATCACCAAAACTTCCGCTTAGCGGCCTCCGATAGCGCGCCGGCGCTGCTCGAGAAGAACAATCGGATGGCCGAGGCGATCGGTCTGCGTGGAACGCCGACGCTCGTGTGGCGCAAGGCGGATGGGAGCGCGGGCGAGATCGATGGCATTCCGAAGGACTGGGACGCGCTGATCGCCGAAGTCGAGGAGGCGCATAGTGTCTCGCGATGATGAGTGGGCCGATCGCGGGCGTCCTGGCTTTGTCCGGCGTATTGGTCGGGCCGCCGTCTCGCCGTGGCGATCGCTGAGGATCGCCGATAGGGTAGCCAAGCTCCAGCGCGAGGTCGACGAGCTCCGGTCCGGCGACAGCGTGGCGCAGTCGCGGGTTCGCCTGGATGAAAGTGGAGAGTTCGATCTCGACGCGATGGCGTTCCTGCATGGACAGGGACGCCGGACATTCGAGGGGACTCTGGCGATCCGCCGGCGATCGACGGCGCGCAATGCATGGATCTTTTTCGGCCTTGGGGTGATGTTCTTCGTTGCCTGGCTCTATCGGCTCGTGACCATGACCTGGACGGTCAATGCGACGCTGACCGCTTTGCAGTTCACACCGGCCTGCGCGGTGTTCTTCCTGCTCGCGTTCCGGTTTGCGCTCGAGAACTATCAGATCCGACAGCGTCGGAAGGTCTCGGTGTTGGAGTTCTTGGGGACGTCGGACGGCTTCTGGCCCCGCTGACGGGGGGCTCAAGATCCGTTGAAAAACGAAGGGGCGACGCTTCCGATGCGCCGCCCTTTTTTCATACCCTTCAAGGGAATCTCTCGGTCTCGACTGTCGCCGCGGAGGTTGCCTTACTGGGTGAGCTCAAACCGCGCCATGACGGTCACGGTCAGTTTGTCCTCGCCCGCTTCGATTGGCGTCGGGGCGGCTGCGGCGTCGGCGGCGAAGGCGCGGGGGAAATAGCGGACGATCGGCGGCGTCCTGCTTGGCGCCTCGGTGAGCGTCAGGAGTCGGCCGATTCTTGCGCCGGCCCCGATCGCGTAAACGTTCGCCTTGCGATTGGCGTCGGCGAGCGCAGCCGTGCGCGCGCTATCGAGCAGCGCGCTCGTATCGTTGTGGCCAAAGCCGACGCCATAGATTGAGTTGGCGCCGGCCGTCACGGCCTTGTCGAGCAGGCTGCCCAGGCGTGGGATGTCGCGAAGCGTCACAGCCACGTTGTTGCTCACGCTATAGCCGGTGATCGTCGGCGCGGTCCTTTGCCCTGGCTCCGGTTGCGAGAACATCGGCGAAATCGATACTTCCGAGGTCTGGATGTCGGCGGGAGCGACGCCCCCCGACTTGATGAGGGAAACGAGCGCATTGGCCGCGTTGGCGTTGGCGGCCATGGCTTCGCCGGCGGTTTTCGCAGTGTTCGTCACGCCGAGCATGACTCGGGCGAAGTCGAGCGGGGCGTTGACGCTGCCTTCGCCGGTGACTTCGACCCAGTGGACATCGCCAATATCGACCACGCGATCGAGCGCCGCAGCGGGCGAGGCGGCCGCGAGCGTTGTCAGGATTGTGATGAAAGCGAATCTGCGCCTCATGGGCTTCCTTTCTGGTGGAAACGAGCGTGGAAAAGGGTGCGGGCCGGAAGACTGAGCGATCCCGCTCATGCCGATTGGCCGCCTGCGGGTCAGAATGTGCCTGGCGGCTTCAGGGCCGATCCTCCGCCTGCCCCGGTCGCCCATTCTGCACCCTCGTAGTTGGGGCGCGAGGCCTGCGAGGCCGGCTCGTCCGGCTTCACGATGGTTTGTTGAAGATCGTAGACGGGCGGCCGCCAGGTCGCGTTGGACGAGCCATAGGGCGCGTAGGGATCGTACCAGGGGTTATGGACTGTTGGAGGGGCGAGCGCCGCGTAGCTCGCGGGCGTGCGAAGGTTGCCTTGCGCGCAGCCCGCAAGGGTGGCGGCGATAGCGATGGCGATCGGGAAGCGGGGTTTCATCATGATGGCTCCGTGAGGATCGGGCTCATCATGATGAAAGGCGGCGCGAACGCCGCGCGGAAAGTTAGGGCTTCTGCAGCGAGTCGGCGAGGTCGCAGACTCTCGTTTTTTCCGGCTCGTCGCGGAAAATCGTGAAGAGGTCGCCGCGTTCGATGGCGTTGCCGGCGGCCTTGGTTAGATTGAGCAGCTCGGTGAATTCCGGCCGGGCGGCGCGGCCGGCGAGGAGGGCGTCGATCAGAGACGTGGCGATGACGCGGAATCGATGCAGGCTCTGCTTTTCCTTGAACGTCTCGTCGTGAGCGGCCTGCTCGGCCGCCAGGTCGGGGTTGCGCTCTTGGAGTCGGGCGAGGAGGATGGCGTTTTCTTCACGGAGGCGGGCGTTTTCGGCCTGAAGAGCGGCGTTTTCCTCGCGCCGCGCCTTGGCTTTAGCCCTCGCCGGCCCGTACTTTTCGTCTCGCCAGTGTAGCGCCTCGTTTTTGAACTGCTGGGCCTGTGCCTCCCACTGAGTGGCGGCGTTGTAATTATGAATTGAGGCTTCGTTCGCGGCATCCAGCGCCGCGTGAAGTCGATCGATATACGACTGATCGACGGTGACGGGTCGTTCACCGGTGAGGATCTGGTGGACGACTCTGCGCTGGTGGTTGGCTGTCTGCTCATCTGAGCGGCCAGCGTCGTATCCCAGAGCATAACCAATCATCCCAGACATCAGTCGTCCTCTGTCTCTCCTCGCCCACCGCCCATGTCCATTTGGGCCTGCGTCGTGGTGTCAACGGCGGGCATGTTTTTTTTGCTGTTAGCTGAACCTATCGCCTTTTGGGCGCCTTGTCCCTCCGACTTTTCTGATTCCGAAGTTAGTTGCTTCGGTTGGAGGTTTCTGTCGATCGTCATGAGCGCCTTCTGCGTGCCGATGAGCCCCACGCCCTGGGCAAACTCGTCCATATCGACCCGATTTTGGGATGAGAAGCCGAGCATCCGGGGAACATGGTGCGGGATGAGTGTGATCATCCGAAACGACGCGATCGCCGCGACGATATGCGCGAGGACGAAGATCGACAGGAGTACGAACATGCCGAGCCAGTTGGTGACGATCCAGCCGTCGCCGAGCACGAAGGCGGCGGCGATACCGAACGACATGCGAATGAGCCAGGACGCGCAGGTGAAGATAAAGTAGCCGAGGAAGAGCCCGATGATCATGAGCACCGGCCGGAACAGAATGTTGAACAGGAGCTCGTAGCCGGCGAAGCCCCGCCCGTGCAGGCCGTCGCCCTCGTAGGTGAGGTGAGCCATCATCCACAAGGGGACGGCGACCATGGCTTCGCAGACGAGGATCAGATAGCCGATAATGCCCGCGATCCACATGACCCATGGGATCATCGGCAGCACGAAGGCGATGGTCAGGCCGGGCAGCAGAAGCGCCATGCAGCCCACGAAAATCGGGGTGGCGAAGAACTGCATGAGGACGCTGAGGGTGAGTGTGCCAACGACGCCCGCCCAGTTCATGGTGAGCGCGTTGAACAGGGTTGTTGCGGTCGTGCCGGTGGTGGTCGAGGCGATGCCGGCGAGGCCGAGCGCGGTCATGGCCACCATGACCATCTGGTTGCCAAGCGCAATGAGGCCGCCAAACGGGTCGGCCCAGTTTTGGGCGGTCGGGGAGAGATTGTCGACGAAGCTCTGCAGCAAGGTTGGAGTAAAGTTGAGCGCGCGGAACAGCCTTTCCATCATGCCGCCGCCGTCCGTTCCGGCGGATGTGCCGGCTGTGCCGGTCAGCGTGTCGGCGTTGCCGCCGGGCGAGGTCATTCCATCGGCGGTCGAAACATAGGTCTTGAGCTTGTCGAGGAATGAGCTCGAGGAGGTGAAGAGCGGCGCGATATCGACCTGCAGGGACGGCGACAGGCCTTCGAAGGTGGGCATGTTGACGGTCGGAATGCCGCTCGCGAGCGAGAGGGTGAGGCCGTTGAGCCGTGCGAAGCCGAGGTAATAGGCGGCGGCCGACGACCAGCCGAGCGTCGAGAGTTGCACTTCGTTCTTGCTTAGACCGAGATTGCCGTCGCGGGCGTCGGTCGCGCTCAGGTTCGCGCGCAATTGGGCGGTGATCGCCTGGGCGGCGCTAGTCAGTTGCTGCGTATAGGACTGGGTGGCGCTCTGGTAGACGCCGAGCAGCGGCTGCAAGGACGCCTGCGTCTTGTTCTGCCAGTACGACTGGGCGATCGAATCGACCTGCGGGCGGATCGTGTTGAGGATGCCATTGAGGATCGAGAGTTGCTGGTTGGCCATGTCGATCGACACGCCGCCGAGCGTCGCTGCGCCGGCCGTGGAATCGGCGACGGAGACCGAGCCGCAGGTCGCCGAACCGGTGGCGTTCCCGGCCGCGAGCGAATAGGGGTAAGTGACGACGGCGCCCGCGCCGCTGTTGACGGTCGTCGCCGTCGGCGTGGGAACGAGGGTCGAGCCGGTCGCCTGGTTGACGAGGCTGCGGCAGAGTTCGTCCTCGAGCAGGGCGAGGACGATGGTGCGGGTGCCGGGAATGACCGGATCGGCGACCACCATGGCGTCGGGGCCGATCGCCTTGACGGCGTTGGCATAGATGGATCGGGCCATGCCGATGCCCCAGCCCGCGACCTGCATCACGCCCGCCTGGCCGACCGAGAAGCCGGAGGTCAGCGGAAACATCATGATGGCGGCGAATCCGATCCTGACCGCAGCCATTGAGGTCATGGCGCTTGTCATGATCTGCGCCGATTCGGCGACCCGGTGGATGTTGATGATGGTGAGGTAGCAGAGGAAGAACATGGCGACCGCCATGACGAGGCCGGTGATTTGTCCGAGCAGCGTTCCGATGACGGTTGCGGCGTTGCCGGTGGCGGTGGGGGGCGCTCCGTTGACTGGAAAGACGCTTTGCAGCATCTGCCATGTCCAGTCGTCGCCCGGATCGAGGGCTGACCAGCTGATATTGAAGCTCGATGGGCTCGGGGCGGCCGCCTGCGCGAAGGCCGCGTGGGTGAACAGGAAGAGAAAGGCGAAAGTGAGGGCGAAGGGGAGCGGTTTGCGAACGGTCATGGTCGGCCTCCAAACGGAATGGCCGAGGGTCGCTGAGAGCGGCGCGAACGGGAAATGAGAAAAAACGCCGGCGGCCCCATGAAGCCGCCGGCGCCGGAATCGGGCGGTTGGGAGAGCTACCGCCCGAGACTAGGACTTGGGGAGGGGCCGCGCAGATCGGCGTCTTGGCTGAAGACTTGCTGGACGGCGGAGAAGAGTTTTTGCACCGCCTCCCTGCCGCTCTGGGCCAGGTCCTCGAACGCGGACTGGCCGTCCTTGATCCCCGGAAGGTTTCTTGCGGCTTCGGCGATCTCGTGATCGAGGGTTTGCAGGCGGGCGAGGTTTGGGTCGCCGCGCATGGTCGTTGGGGTCGGCAAGGCGGCGCGGGTCTCGGCGTAATCGGCGATGGCGCCGGTCGCCTTGTCATAAGCAGCGGCGAATCCTTCGTCGTGGGAAAGGACGGTGTTGAACTCCTTGCGCAGATCCTCGAACTGGCCGCCGGGGCGCATTTCGGAGAGGACGGTCTCCATGCCGCCATTGTTTTTGGCGGCGTCGCGGATTTTGTTGAGAATGCCAGTCGTCTCCTGCTGCTCAAGCGCCTGCAGGGACGCGATGACGCCTGTGGCGGCCTGTGTGGCGCCCTGAACCTGTTCGGCGTCACGCTGCGGCTGCAAACGTTCGGCGGTGAACTTGGTCAGTTTGTCCCGGAGGCCGCCGGGCGGCGGGGCTGGGTCTGTCGCCGTCGGGAGTGTGGAGGCGAGCGGCGCGGCGCGATTTTGATCCTGCGGGCCGCGCAGCGTCTCGAGGATGTTTCTGACCGCGAAGCGGCTCAGAAGGGATTGAGCGGTCGAGGACGGTGGAGCGGCTGGCGGTGCGGGGGTTGCGGGTTGGGATGTTGCGGGGGTCGCGGGCTGGGTTCGTGTCTCGGGAAGTCGGAAGGCGCCGGCGAGCGCGCCGACAGCCATGGTCGCGGCGTTGATCGGCGCGGTTCCTTGCGGACGCTGATCGTCTTGCTGGGGAATTTGGCCGTTCTGGACAATGGTTTGGGATTGAGGCCGCTGTTGGGGAGGGGCTGGGGGCTGTTGGGGCTGGGTTGTGTTGGCTCGTGTCGAAGTGGTCGCATTCCGATCAGCGGCGGGAGGGGAAACCGGAGCCGCGGCCGAATCTGGCGTGGGCTGCCGGGAGGGTTGTGTGGCGTTTGGGGTCGAAGAACTCGGCTGAGCGGGCGTCGGGCCGTCCGCGGCCTTCAGGTCTTCCTCGGGTTCGTCGAGCTCGGGCTCAGCGGCTTCGGCCGGATCAGGGCCGAGAGCCGCGAGCTGCTCCTCCGGCGTGCCTTTCGGCCTTCTCTCATCGAGGGTGGAGTCGGCAGGTGCGTCGGGGGCGGCATCCATTCGAGGAACTCCTTGATGTTGAATGAAAAGACGTCAGTTGATCGAGGGGGTCGGGAGGGGCGCGGTCGGCGCGAAGTCGTGCTCGACGTCGTTCGCCAGGTGCGCGGCCGAAGTCGAGGCGTGCAAGACGCCGACGCGAAGGAGCTGGGTGAGGAGGTAGTTGGTGGCGCCGAGCTCGAGGACGATCTCGCGATTGACCGCAGCGGGCGTCATGGCCTGCAACTGGGCGGCGTAGTTGATGTCGGAGACGCGCCGTTCAGCGTCGAGCGTCATGACCTGCAGCCACGATCCTGTGGCCGTCGCGGTCAGGCCGTCGTTTTGCATCTGGGCCTGCTGCGTGGCGTTCAGCGGCACTGAAGGGGATTGGATGCCGATCGCGTAGTCGAGAATGTGTCGGGCAAGCGAGACGCGCGCGTTATAGGCGTGGCGGCGGATGGCGGCGTCGCGACCTGTCTCGGAAGTCAGTTGGTCGCCGCGCAGCGCCGCCGGCACGATCGGTTCGATCAGGTTGGTCGCGAAATCGTTGGCGGCGTTGACGCCGGTCTGTCCGTTGAGCGTGCCTGTTCCGAACAGGGTCGAGGCGCGCTGGTCGGCATTGGGTGTCGAGGACAAGGTGCAGAGGCCGGCGGTCGCCTCGGCCTGTGAGCAATAGCGGGAAAAATGCAGTTGCGCGATGGCCGCGACCGCCTGCGACTGGCCGTAAAAGGCCGGCTGGTTCGGTCCCGCTTCCCCGCGATTATCGGCGACGTCCGAGATGGACTGCGTGACCTGGAAGGATGAGCCGGAGCTTGCGGTCACGGTCTGCCCGGCGTCGAGGGCGACGCAATGGAGCGAGCTCGTTGTGTGCTCGTCGCGGATTTGCGCGTTGCGCATGTCGCGCTCGAAGCGGGCATGCGAGGTGAGCGCGCCGTCGACGAGCTGGCTTTGCGCGTCGACCTGGGCCTTGGCGTAATTGGCGGTTTGGGTAAACCCCTGGATGAGAAGGGTGGTGATGCTGCCGTTCTGGATGTCGCCGAGGATGGTGCCGAGCGGCCCGGTCGAGCCGAGCTGCTTGGTGATGTTGGTGAGGGTGTCCGACATCGTGCTCTCGATGGCCTTGATGGCCCCCTGGAGCACGTAATTCAGGTTGTCGAAGACCGGCATTTGGGCGAGAGCGGGCGAGGCGCCGAACAGAAGCGCGCCGGTCAGGACGCCGGAAGCGGAGAGGAGAAGGCGAGATTTTTGCATGGAAATAATCCTCAGTAGAGGCCGAGCAGGGAGGTGATTGTGTAGCCGGTGGGGGCGACGGCGTTGCCGGTGACGGTCAGCTTGCCGCTGTTGGTGGGACCGACGCCGATCGACGTGAGGGTGGCCCCGCCGCCGCCGATCGAGATTTTCGGGCAGGACAGGCCGCCGCCGAGGGTGCTCCCGCCGAGAAAGCCCATCTTGAAGCCGGTCAGCGTGATCCCGCACTGGGCCTTGCCGATCGTCTGGCTCCAGATCTGGGTCAGCTTGTTGCAGATCTGGCTCTCGATGGAGTTCAAGAGGGTCGTCGGGTTGAGGAGATTGGCGACGACGTTCAGACCCGTGCCTTTGAAGAAATTGTCGAGGCAGGTGAAGTTCTTGACGCTCTGCGGCTTTGGGATGTCGGTGTCGTCGGCGTTGACGCGCGACGCGGCGGCGTTGGCTGCGCTCTGAGTGATCGTGGTGCAGGCTTCGCTGGGCGCCGTGGATGTTTGGGCGATTGCCGGCGAGGCCAATGCAAGCGCCCCGGCGACAAGGAGGGTTCGGGCGAGGGCCATCACGCTGCTCCTGCGAATTTGACCGCGTCGCAAGCCCGTTTGAGGGCGTACATGCGGGGGGCCGTCATGACGCGGCGAAAGAGGTTGGCTCGCGCAACTCGGTCGTCTGTTCCGGATGCGGCAAGGCTCGGCATGAGGGCGTCGGCGACGTCGGGCGCGTCTCCATGGCGCTCGAGGAAGGCCATCAGTTGCGACGAGGGGAGTTGCGCCAGGATTTTGGCGGTTCGGGAGACGCTCGGCAGGCGCATCAGATAGCTTGCCATGCTCTTGCGCTCCCCGCCTTCCGCGCGCCTGATTGCCGCGGCCAGCGTGTCGAGCGCTTTGTCGATCTCATCCGTTTCGCCTTGGGCTGGTCCGAACAGGAGCGGCGGGGGACGGGTGGACCTGTCCATCCAGTTTTGCAGGGAGGCGGGGTCGAGCATTCAAAGGGTCTCCATGAGTGCGGTGGAGACGAGGCTGCCGGACGATGGCGCGAACAGGGAGGGGTGTGCCGCGGAAAATTTTAGTGTGGGGGAGCGGCCGCGATCGTCACCTTGGATCCGCTGATGGTGACGACGAGTCCAAGCGGGCGCACGGCGCTGGCGAGGGTCGCCCGCCATGGCTCTCCGCCTTTCCAGTTGACGGGAGCATCCTTCTGGACCGTATCGGCATAGGCGACCTGGAAATTGGCCGGAACGATCTGACGGACCGCGAAGCTCAAGGGAACCTGATCGCCGAAGCCTGAGAGGGCGGGCTCGGGGGTTGAGACATGGGGTTTTAGGGGGCGGCGTTTCAGCTTCGGATGAGGCGCGGGTGTCTCGGAATCCTGCGTCGCCGAAGCGTCCGGCGGGGAAAGCATCAGGAATTCGGCCTGCGCGGGAGCGCAGACTAGGAGGGGCGCCAGGAGGAGGAAGGGCAGGGGCGCTCGCATATCAACTCCGTGTGATTCAACAGAGCATAAGTTTGCTTGGCGCGAAGACGTGCTAGGCGCGGGTCCTTCCTCTCGGGATGTGGGCAAGATATCGCTCAGGCCGGGGCGATTCGGTGTATGTAGCAGGCGATGTTAATGGCGGTGGATCATAGGATTGAAGCCCAAAAAAGGGGACGATCGCGATGGTGGTGAGGCAAAGGAGCGACGAGGATAATGACGAGGCAAAGGCGCTCAGGAAGGCATTGGGCAGAAGAGTCGCCAAACTGAGAGCGTCCAGGGGTGTTTCGCAGCGGCAGTTCGCGGACTTGGCGGATGTGTCCCATGCGAGCTACGGCCTTCTTGAAGCGGGCCATGCAAACGTTACGCTTACGCTTCTCCATCGTGTGGCCAAGGCGATGGGCGTGCCTATCGTCAGCCTGTTTGAGGACACTCCGGCCGAAACCACCACGGGGATGGAAGGCTTATTGGTGAGGCTCTTGGGAGAGTTGGTGAAGCTGCGGCAGGAGTCGGAGGTTCGGCGCGACGACTACGCTCGGCTCGTCGATGAGACCCAAGCCTACCTCGACGCCAACCAGGACGCGTTGAACAAGTTGGCGATTGACGGACAGCTTTCAGACACCGAGCGCAAACCGCGAGAGTAAGGCTCTCTGCTCACGATTTAGCTATCAGAAAGGTTGGGCTCCGCGGAGACGTTCTCGCGGAGCCTTTTTTATTGCGCGCGGCGTGACCGCTCGATAGCGAGTCCATTTTTGACGCTAATTTTTTATCAGTGCATCTTTCCGTTCGCGCATCTTGTGTGTCCGCCTTATATGTGGCATAAATGCCACGGTTCTACCAAAATTTCGACCAATGGAACGGACAGTCGGGCCGACTATATCGATTTTTGCCATTGAAAACAGCGACATGAGTAGTGACCTAATATAACTGGCTGTTTGATTGCCTATCATATCTCAATATGTATTCTTTGCGGTCGATTGCATCAGAATACGAGGTCAGAGCATGCTCGCCATAAACAGGACTTTAGAGTCGTCTCACGCGTCGATTGTCACCGTTGACTCCGTCCTTTCGGCCATTGAGCGCGCGTTTCCGCCTCAGTGCGTGCCGAAATGGTCGCCGCGCCTCATCATTGGATCGGCCCAAGGGGATGCGACCCGGCCGGTCCTGGATCAGGTGGTCGCAGCAATGGCGGGCGCCGGCCACAGCGTGGCGGCACTCTCGTTTTATCTGGGCCTTCGTGAGGCCGATGTCCGGAAGAGGATTGCGGCGCTCGGACTGTCACAGGTGCCGGAAGGACGCTTACGCCGATCCTCATCGAAGCATCCGTGGACCGTCGATGAAGTCCGACGGCTGATCACGCTCTGGCTCGACAATGTGTCAGTCGGCTCGATTGCGGCGACGCTTGGGCGTTCGATGTCGAGCGTCCAGTCGAAGCGCCGCTGGCTCGGGCTTGGCGTGCGGGAGCGGAACGAGGTCGCGGACCGCAAGCCGACGGAATGCCGGGCGTTGCGGCTCCCGTGGAAGCCGACCCTGAATGTGAGCGAAATCGCGCTCTGGATGAGGACGCCGGGCATCGGCGCGCCGCCTGCGGCAAAGGCGTGCCGTTGGGTGCTTGGCCGGGACGAGACGATCGATATGCGCTTCTCGATCCTGGCGTTCGGCGGCCTTCGCTCGGCGGCGATCGTCGAGCGTCTGCGGATCGAATTTGGCCTCGAGCTTAGCGAGAAAGCCGTCGACAACCGGATCTCTCGCCTGCAGATCCTGCGCGAGCGAGCCGAGATGGTCGACGCGTTCGACGAGGAGCTGGTGCAGCGCCAAGCCGCCGAAGTCATGCGGAAACTGGGAGCGAGCGTGCGCCAGTGCTGCGAGCTCAACCGCTCGTTCTGGTACTACCGGACGATCGGCGGCAGTCGCTGCGTCTGCCGGGAGTTTTTGACCTCGAAGAAATATGCGCCGCTTAGGGCCGCGAGGGGCTGCAGCGACGCCTTCGGAATGGCGGCTTAACCTCCGATCTTCGAAAATCGCTTGTAGCGATCGAAGCCGCGCTTGGCTTTTGATTGTTGACTCGCGCCTCGTGCCGGTTGCCGTCGACTGTTCCGCTATGCGGACAGGACGCCGAGCCTTGCGGTTGGCTGGGGCTCGATCGCAGACGCTTGTCCGTTTCGTTGCCGAGGCTTTGGGCCGCGTGCAGCTCGCACGAGCTTTGTGCTGTGCGGCGCGAACGTGGACGTCGTCATGTGGTAAAGTGGGAGAATTCTCAAGACGTTGAGGGTGGAGAGACATGGCGGAACGCCGGGTCGGGGATCGCGACGACAGTGAGGAATTTAGAGCTTTGAAGAAGGCGATCGGGAAACATCTGCGTGGGCTGCGGATCGAGAGGGGGCTCTCAGGGAGGAAGGTTGCCGAGTTGGCGCAGATTTCGACCGGGACCTATGGCGTCATTGAGTGCGGACGCGCGAACGTGACGCTGATGAGCCTTCACAGGATCGCGAGAGCTCTTGCCGTTCCAGAAAGCGCTGAAACAGGTGGCGAACGCAGAAAAGGCGGCCCGGAGAACCGATAACGAATAACCAGGGCGAGCGATCAAATAATTTCGCCGCCCTGTTTTCGTTCGCGCCGTTCACGGGGAGGCTGTCGTCATGGAAAACCAGCGCGCCGCCGTCTCCCGAAAACTGTCCGATCCGGACTTTCAGGCTTCGCTCGTCAACAAGAGCCTTGGGCTCGTCATGTTGCTCTGCGTGGTCTTGGCCGCGTTTGTCGTCCATGACGCCTACATCTGGGCCAATCCGCCGACCCCGAAATATTTCATTGTCGACGGCGAGCATGCGCCCCGTCCGGTCGCGGCGCTCGACAGCCCGATCGTCAGCGACGCGCAATTGCTCGACTGGACGGTCAAGTGGGCGTCCGCGCCCTACAACGTCAATTACCACGACTATCCGGAACAGCTGAACACGGCAGGCAGGCATTTCACCCTGAACGGCTGGCGTACATTCGCCGAAAGCTACATCAAGTCAGGCAATTACGACGCGATGAAGCAGGGGCTGATGCTGTGTTTCGCGCAGGCGCAGCGGGCCGCGGTGATCGTCGACACGAAGCTAATCTCGAACGCGCTCGCGTACCGTGTCCAGTTCCCCATCGTTCAGACCTGCCAGAACACCCAGCAGACCAACACCCAGAAAATGATCCTGACGGCGCTCGTCGTCAGGACCAATGACGAGGACCATCGCGACGGCATCGCGATCGACCAGCTCGTCGCCGAAGCCCGATAGGAGAGATTTCATGCGGCTGATCACGTTTCCTTGGGCCTGCGTCGCGCTGGCCCTCGCGTCGCCGGCGATGGCGCAGCAATCCGCGTCGCTACCCCCTGGCGCCAACGCGAGGAACGAGGTCGAGTCGGGAATTCCCCTGACGCCGGGCATGATCCGCGATCTTGGACGACGGGTCGGCGACAACAAGCGCGCCGAGGAGGAGGTCAATACCGAGGTGGCCTCGCCGATCAGCCGGCGGGTCAATGTCTCGTTTGCGCCAGGCCAAGCGACGTCGATCATTCAGATCGTCAAGGGTTATCCGACCGCGCTGTCGTTTTTCGACCGCACGGGTCAGCCCTGGCCAATCGAATGGGACACCAACTCCAATCCGGCCGGCCAGGCCAACAACGGCAATTGCAATCAAGGGCCGGCGGGAGGAGCGGGCCCGGCAGTCGCGAGCGCCGGGTTCTATGTCTGCACGCCGACGGTCGGATCGAACGTCCTGCAAGTCGCGGCGGCCTCGCTGCAGCCGCGCGGCGGGCTTCTCGTGACGCTGAAGGGCGCGCCGAAGCCGATTTCCTTCATGCTGGTCGGGGGTGGAGGGGCCTACGACGCCGATCTGACGGTCCAGGTGGCCGAGCGCGGCCCGAACGCCAAGGGGCCGGCTACGGGTCCGACCGCGCCGGACACCGCTTCGCCGTTTCTGACCGCGATGCTCGACGGCGCGCCGCCGGCCGAGGCCGAACCGCTCGCGGTCGCAGGCGTTTCTCCCGACGATCTCAGGGCCTGGAAGGTCGGCAATCGCGTGGTGCTTCGCACCCGGTTCGCGCTGATCTCGCCCGAATGGCTCGCCTCGCAGACCGGCGAGGGCGGCGTCACCGTCTATTCCCTGCCGGTCACGCCGGTTGTCCTGCTTTCGCAGGACGGCGTGACGGTTTCCGCGTCTCTTTCGGAGCCTTGAACCGATGTCGCTCATCCCATCGACCCATTCCCGTTTTTCGTGGTTTCCGGCAGGGCTCTTCGGCGGCGCGGGTCGCGGGGGACCCGGCCGCCTCATTGTGATCGGCGCCGTGATCGCCTGCATGGCGGGCGGGGCGTTTCTGTTGTCGGTGCGCCACGGAAGCGGCCCGCCGATCTCGCAAGTGGCCAAAATGAAGCCTGGGAATCTCCTGCCGGGCGGGTTGCAGGGCACTCCGGCGCAGGATGCGCTGCAGAAGAAGGATTCGCAGGAGAAGGCGAAGCTGGCTGAAGAGGCGCACAAGTCCTATACGCCGCCCATTCCGAGTTCGACCCCCTTCAAGGGCCCGACCGAAGTCGGGATGGGCGCGCCCGTGGCGCCGGATGTCCCTGCGCCGCCGCCCATGCCTCCGGCTCCGGCGATCGTCACGCCGGCGCCGCCAGCCTTCACACCTCCCGAGCGCCGCGTGGACCCCGCCGCTGTCGTAGACGAGATCAATGGCGCGCGCGTCACGAAAGTCGCAGCCAGCGGGGGCGAGAGCGACGAAACCGCGGAGGACGCGAAGAGCGCGAGCGAGCAGCGGAAGAGGGCGATCGGGGATCTCCTCAACAGTTGGAGCTCGAGGCCGCCTCAGACGACGGTGGTGATCGAGCCAGCGGCCGTGAAAACGGGAGCCGATGATCCGCCAGGTGTCGGCAAAACGGGCGGTAAAGGAGCCGAGAGCGGCGTCACTGGCGGAAGGGTGCTCGTCCCAGCCGGACGCGGCATCTACGCCCATACCGTGGTCGCGGTCGATTCCGACACCAACGGGCCGATCGTGCTCGAGGCCGACACGGGGCCGATATCGGGCGACCGGATGATCGGGACGTTTTCGAAGTCAGGCAATGACCGGCTGATCGTCAAGGTCGAGTCGGTCGAGCATCGCGGCACATCGCTCGAGGCGAACGGCTTGGTGATTGCGCCCGATTCGATGGAGACGGCGGTCGCGAGCAGCATCGACGAGCACTACGTAACGCGGTTCCTTCTGCCGGCGGCGTCGGCCTTCATGTCGGGCCTCGGGCAGGCCGTGGCGTTGGGCAATTCGACGACTTCGGTGAGCCCGTTCGGCGGCACGACATCGACCATCGGACCCTTGACCTTCAAGCAGGAAGCGCTGGTGGCGGCGGGCGCCTCGGCGACGGCGGTCAGCACCGCGCTGAACGCGGAGACCCCGAAGGGGCCGACCGTGCATCTCGCCGCGAATGTCTCGGTTGGCGTGGTGTTCCTGTCGAACCTCACTGCGAAGAATTAGAGCGGCGTTCTGCGTGAGTTTGGCGTCACTCGTTCGGCGGCTTTCGGGCCGCCGAATATTGTGTTGGGCGTTCGCGCCAAGGCTCGTGATCATTGAGCTTCAGAGAAGGTGTTGGAGCATTCGAGCATGACCGCGCACATCCGATTGGCAGCATCCGAGGGAGAAGAACTTATCGATGAGGCTCCAGTGGGGCTTCCGGAGGAGGCGAGTTCAGACAAGAGTCGTCCGGAGCAGAGTCGCCGGGACGAGATGCTCGGAGAAGCGGCGCCGCCACTTGTGGCCGAGCCGGAGGATCGCGCGGGCGGACGTGCGAATGGAAGCGAGCGCCCCACAAAAGGGGCGCTCGCAAGGGTCCTCGCCTTCGCCCGTGGTGGGAAGGCGAAGGGAAAGGGCGCCCCGGCTATTGCGGGGGTCGGGAGCGCGGAGGCCGAGGGCAAGCCCGAGACGGATTTGGGCAAGCGGGGGGATAAGGATCTGGGGGCGGATACGATTGTCGCCCCGGCAACCGCCCCGGCCGCGGTCGCAAGTGCGGATGGCGCGGACGGCGCTGGTGAGCGCGCGCGGCCGAAAGGCGGGCTGGGAAGGCTCCTCGGCTTCGCCGGCCCACGGAAGGCGAGAGGGGCCGCGGCGCTTGCAGAGGCTGGAGCAGCCAAGGCCGAGGCGAGATCCGAGGCGGCTGCGGGCAAGCCGGGAAACGAGGATGCGGGGGCGGACACGATTGTCGCTCGGGCCGCAGACGGTCTTGCCGGCGCGGACGCGGCGGAAGCCGGCGTTGCGAGCGGGGAGCCGGCGACGCCCGTGGCGAAACCTCGGCGACCGCTCTTCGCGAGTAAGGGAGCAATCGCGGTCGTTCTCCTGACGGGCGTCGGGGCGGTGGCGATCATGATTCTGAATCGGCCGCATCCTAAGCATCCGCCGCAGATGGTGGAGCCGGGCATGCTTGCGGATCAGCTGCCCAAGCTGATGGCGCCGTCGGCCGAGTTGGCGAAGGTTCCGCCGAGGGAGGCGGAAAATGCCAGTGACGAGCGGGTGCACGTGCGTGAGACCCGGGGAGATGAGGTCAACGAGGTCCTGTCGTTCAAGGGCGTCGAGGCGACTGCATCGCCGCCGGCGTCGTCGACGCACCCAACGCCCTCTTCCCCGCTCGGCGGATCTGTCAGTCTGCCGAAGCCCGCAGTTCCAGCGCCCGCGCCGCCACCCGCGGCCGTCCCGCCCGATCCGCCTGCTCCGGCTGCGGCGACGCTGACCGACTCGGCCCCGAAGTCGCCGCCCGCGGCCGCGTCCGCTACGGACTCGTTGCCTGCAACAGTCGCCTCCCTCCCGCCAGCCCCTTCGGCTTCCGCATTTGTCCCTCCGCTCGCGCCTGTACAAGAACCCGGTCTTGGCGAAGCGGCGAACATCGAGTCGCGCCTTGGCGAGCTGGAGACGAAGCTCAAAGAGCGGTCGAACGTAGTGGTGACGCGGGCCGACATCGACAGGTCGGAGACCCAGACGTCCGATCAGATCACCCAACTGGCGGCGATCGTGAAGCGTCTGACCGGCCAGGTGAACGAATTGCAGGGTCAGGTCCAGACGGCGTCGGCGAGCTTCGAGGCGAAATTGGTGGATCTGACGCGGCGGGTGTCGATGAGCGAATCGAAGAGCGCGGTCGCGGCAGCGGAGAGGGCGAATGGCTCTTCAGTGGGGGATGGGTCGGCCGCCTCGGCGAGCACTGGGGGCGAGGGGCAGGCGCAGAGCGCCCGCTCGAAGGTGGCCGGCGCGGATCAGAAGCGCAACTACCGCATTCAGGCGGCCTCGCCTGGGCTTGCGATGCTGAGCGCGATCGACGGAGGCGCCGACGACCGGCCGGTCGAGGTCGTGCCCGGCACGGATCTGCCGGGCTATGGCAAGGTGCGGAGCATCGAGCAGCACGGGCAGGCGTGGGTCGTGAAGGCCGATCGCGGCGAGATTGAATAGGCGGCAGGCCGGGGCGAACGGGGTCAAGGGGCGCGACGATGCAGGGGCTAGTCGATTTTGCGAACCAGATTGGCGAGGTCTTCGGCGTTCTAGTTCCGACGTTGTGCTATCTGGCGGCGCTCTTCTGTTTTCTGTTCGCCGTATGGGGGTTCTGGATGCAGTCGCATCCGCAAAACCCTTTTTTCGGCCGCCCGTGGATCCCCTTCGTATCGCTTGTGCTTTGCGGCGTGTTTGCGAGTTTCGACAAGTTCCTGAACATGGCGCTTGCGACGGCCGGATCGAGCGTCACGGCGTCGGTCACGTCGCTGTCGAGCTATTCGCCGCCGTCTGTGCCGAACGCCTCGGCGATGCTGGGGGCGACCCCGAGCGCGACGCTCGTCAATATTGTGACGGTGTTTCAGGCGTTCTTTCAGAGTTTTGGCGCGATGGTGGTGTTCTTCGCGATTGTGCACTGGCGGTCAGTGATCAACGGCCAGGCGAATCGCAGTCAGATGGGCTGCTTCGTGCAGGCCGTGTTCGGGGTGATGCTGATCAACATTCTCGCGATCACCAACGTGCTGGTCGCGATGTTCGTCGCCTGACGAGGAGAGCCGCGATTCGAGTCGTTTTGGCTCCGCGGGTTGTGCTCAGGTATGGAACAGCCAAAAGCGGCCGATCGCCACGCCGACGCCGAGCGCCGCTACGAGGGCGAGAACGATTTGAACCGCGAACTTGCGGTTCTCCATTCGGATTTCCTGGCGAAGACGTTCGATCTGGATAGTCATGAGGTCAATCCTGAGACGCTGTTCCTCGTCGTCAGCCGTCACGGATCATGAGATGTGTGGTCCTGGGTGATTTTGCAAGCGCCGCCGTTGCCGTCGCCCTCGCGCCGGATTGGAACACTGAGACCGGGAAAAGAGCCTTACGTGGGTCGCCGCCTCGGGTGGTCTCAGGCCGCCTTCTCCTCGAAGCGACCGGTCAACGATGGGCGCGATCCCGCGCCTGTGCCGTCGGATAATTTTTTTGAGGCGCGATTTTTCTCATTAGTTGTTCGCGCCGGTGGGGAGGACTCTTGGCGGCGAGGGAAGGCGGGGACCGCAACCCTCATCAACCTAGGAGTCAAACCTCATGAGAGTGCGTTCTCTTCTTCCTCGAAACGGTATGCGCGTTTCTTTGAAAGCTCTGCTCGGCGCTTCGGCGTTGGGTGGAGCGCTGATGGCAAGCGCGAGCGCGTTCGCCCAGGCCGCCGGCGGCACGATCGGCGCGCAGATCGGCACGATGTCGCAGGAGTTCTCGACCGCCGGCGGCACCGCGGCCTCGACTGCGATGTATGTCGGGGCGCTGATCACCTTTGTGTTCGGCGCCTGGTACCTGTGGCAGTCGCGTCAGCCTGAGAACCGGGAAACCGGCAAGGTGGCGGCGGGCATGGCCGGTCTCGTGTTGACGGGCTTGTTGGTCACGGGCGGCGCCTGGATCAACAAGGCGGCCGAGACGGCCACCGGTACGGCGGCCTCGATCTCGAGCACCGCCGGCGTCGTCACCTTCCCGTAAGCGCGGGACGGGATTCGATGCGCCTTGCGCCGCTCACTCTTTCCGTTTGCGAGAACGGGGCGCCGGGCCGCGCTAAACGAGGCTCTTGTCCCTTCTGCGGGGTTCGCCTCGCGGAAGGGCGGGAGCCTTTCCTTTGCGCCGACGGCTCCGAGGAGTCGTCGTGCGTCCCCTGCTCGCTCGTTCGCCATCTGGAGCGCGAGACGATCGCCGAGGAGGCTGTACTGATCTGGCTGCCGGATCTGTCGCAGGCCGCGCTCAACGCGCTCGTGAACGCGGTCCATAGGCGTCTGGCGTCCGAGGGCGCGCTCTATCTCGCTGCCTCTCCTTTCGCTGCGAGCTCAAGCGAAATCCGGAACCCAGCGCTCGAAGCGATTCGGGCGATCGAGATGCGACAGGCAGAGGCGGCGACGCGTTTGGGAACGTCGTCGCCGCGCGTGCTTGGCGAAGCGCTGATGCGTGCGCAGCCCAACCTCTATGCAGACCGCGCGAAGCGCCTCGGGGGCTTACGGCTTTGGCCGCGCGGAAAGTTCTTCGTCGATGGCGAGGACGTCTATCCCCGCCTAATCGCCGGCGCCTAACCGGACCCGGCCTTTCGCCACATCAATCTGGAGGTCTCTTCGATGTCGAGCGTTATGTCGAGCCTGCTTGCCGGTCTGTCGCTTGCGCTGAAGCAGCCGCTCGCCGGCTATTGCGACGTCGAGACGACGCATGGCGACGCGCTCGTCACCAAGCAGGGTGATTACTGCACGTTCGTCAGGATCGGCGGCATGAAGCGCATGGCGACGCGTGACGACATCACGCGGCTCGCCAACGGGCTGCGTCTCGATCTGTCGGGCGCACTCGAGGCGAAGGGCAACGCGATTGTCGGCTGGTATCTCTCGGACCCCGACATGGCCGAGCGGGAGATCGATCGGATCAATATGGAGTCCTGCCGCCGCGTGGGGCGCGAGGTCGGCCTCGACCTGACCGACATTCTCGACGAGCGCCTGCGCCTGTGGGGTCAGACGATGCGCTGGGAGACGTCATGCTTCGTGCTTTGGACGCGCCGAGCGGTGCTGACCAAGGAAGAAGTGAAACAGATGAAGGAGGAGAAGGCCGCGGCGGCGAAAGCGGTTCCGAGGATCGGCGATGCGCAGCGCTTCTTTCTCCGTTCGGAGCTCATGGCGGCCCACCATTCCGGTTTCGTCAACCGGGTGATGGCGGCGCTGCGCGGCGCCGAAGTGGCCGCGACGGAACTTCCGGCCAGTGACGCTCTCATCCTGGCACGCGAGGCGCTTTATCGCGAGACGGCGGGCTCGAAGTGGAAGCCGACGCTGATCGGCGACAAGGTGATGCCGCGCCTGCCCGAGGATGACGTCAAGCATCCTGACAAGGGGGGTCTCTTGTGGCCTTCGATCCGGAGCCAGTTCTTTCGTATCGATGCGGTGACACATGGCGGCCAGCGGGTCGAGATCGGCGAGAACGAATATGCGAGCGTTGACATGGTGATCGGGCCGGAGGATCCACGGCCCTTCGTCGAGCTCGCGAGCTGGTTGGGCCAGGATCGGTTGCCGTGGCGGGCCACCTTCATCCTCGAGGGCGGCGGCAAGACCGGCATGGCGTTCAAGGAGGTCGGAGCGTCGTTCCTGTCGATGTTCCCGGCGAACCGCGATCTTCAGCGCGCTTTCGCGTCATTGCGTCTGATGCGCGAGCAGGACAACCATATCGCGGTCAAGCTGCGCGCCTCCTTCGCAACCTGGGCGCCGATCGGCGAGAGCCGGAAGCTTCGTCGGCGCGCGTCGACGCTCGCGCAACGGATCGAGGGCTGGGGCAATTGCAAGACGGTCCGGATCGCCGGCGATCCGCTAGACGGGGTGATGAGCTCCGTGCCGGGGCTCGCGCTTGCGTCGACCGCGAATCCGTCGCTGGCGCCGATCGGCGAGGCGCTGCCGCTCCTGCCGTGGTCGCACACCATCTCGCCCTGGGAGCGGGGATCGGTGCTGTTTCGTCTACCGAATGGGGCGATCTGGCCCTACGATCCATCCGGCGGCTCGATGCGGCCGTTGATGATCGACATTTTCGTGGCCCCGCCAGGTTCCGGCAAGTCGGTGCTCGCCAACACGATCAATATCGGCCTCTGCCTGTCGTCGGCGGTCCTCGGCGGCGCCAAGGCCAAGTTGCCGCTGATAGGCAAGCTCGACATCGGGCCATCGGCTGAAGGCTTCGTGCGGCTCATTCAGGAGGCGCTTGGCCCGGCTCGGCGGCATGAGGCGATCTTCACCACCATGCAATTTGCGCCAGGCTATGAGTTCAACGCCTTCGACCTGCAGGTCGGCTGCGAATATCCGCTGCCGCTCGAAAAGGCCTTCCTGCAGAATTTCCTGGCGCTTCTGACCTTGCCGCCGGACGAGACCACCCCGTTCGAAGGCATGGCGCAGATGATCTCGCTCGTGATCGACGAGGCCTATCGGCGTTGCACCGAGGTTCCGGACGGCGCGCCGAAGCGCTACCGGAAAGGGGTCGAGCCCCTGGTCGACGCGGCGATCGAACGACACCGGATCGCGCTCGATGCGTCGGATGCGATCTGGCGCGATGTCGTCAACGCGCTTTGCGAGCATGAGGAATACCGGCTGGCCGAGATCGCTCAGCGCTACGCTGTGCCGGTGCTCGAGGACCTGATCGCGGCGTCGCGCTCCGACCAGGTCCAGGACATGTTCGCCAACCTCCGGATACAGGCGACGGCCGAAAGCGTTTCGTCGGTGTTCGAGCGCTATATCTACGACGCGATCCGCAAATATCCGATCCTCAACCAGCCGACCAAGCTCGATTTCGGGTCGGCCCGGATCATCGTCCTCAACCTTCAGGAAGTGGCCCCGACCGGCTCGGCCGCCTCCAATCGCCAGACCGAGATGATGTATCTGCTCGGCCGGCACATCCTAGCGCGTAACTTCTTCCTGCGGCCCGACTACGTTCACTATGTCCCAGAGGCGGTGAGGCCCTATCACGCCAAAAGGTTTCGCGAGGCTTACGAGCAGGTCAAAAGGCTCGATTATGACGAGTGGCATCGGACGCTCGGCAGCCCGCAGGTGCGCGCCCAGGCCGAGCTCGACGCGCGCGAGGGCCGCAAGCACAACATCCAGCTCGGCTTTGCGAGCCAGAGGCTGTCCGACATGGGCGATGCGCTGATCAGCCAGTCGACCGGCCGGTTTGTGCTGAAGGCGGGCGACGAGCGAGAGGCGGAGGAAGTGATCGCGCGCTTCAATTTGACGCCAGCCTCGGCCGCCGTCGTGCGGCATGGTCTGCACGGGCCGGGACCGGGCGGGGCGCCGTTCCTCGCCATCCTGCAGATCGAAAACTCAAAGTATGAGCAATTGCTGGTCAACAACCTGGGGCCGATCGAGCTCTGGGCGCTGTCGACCACGCCCGACGACGCCGCTCTCAGAAACCGTCTCTATGAGGCGGTCGGCTTCCAAGAAGCGTTGCGGCGGTTGTCGAAAGTCTTTCCGGCCGGATCGGCGCAGAAGGAGGTGGAGAGGCGGCGCCTGGAACGCCTGAAGAGCGGCGAGATGGAAGCGCGAGCCACAGAGAGCGTGCTTGAGGGGCTTGCGGCCGAAATGATCGATGGCCGCGGCGTCGCGCTCGCCTTGCGCCCGCATGACGAAGAGCCGGTGCGACGGGCGTTGGCGGCGGAATGAGCGGCTTCGTGAAAAAAACCGCTTCGTAAAAAAACGGCTTGCTGGCCGTTTCCCGTTCGCGCGGTTCTCGCTGAAGCTCATCTCATCGCAAAAAGGGGGAGCCAATCCGTATGGTCCGAAGGTCACGAGCGTCGCTTCTCGCCGCAAGTCTCATCGCTTGCGGGCTCGCCGGCTGCAGCAGCGTGACGCCGATCGCGACGAATGTCGATACGCCGGGCATGCCGAACGCCGAGGTCGCGCTCCAAAAGAGCGTGGACGAGACCTCGACCGAACTGACCCGGATCGGCGCGATGCAGCCGGCCGCGGCCGTGGCTTCGCAGCCGACGGTCGTTCCGGGCGAGCTCGAGCGGGTGGTGGCAATGTCGTGGAACGGCGGGCTCGATGGGGCGGTGAGGAAGCTCGCCGATACGGTCGGCTACCGCGTCGTTGTCAGCGGCAATGGATCGCAGGCGGTCAATGTCGTGGTCAATCCGACTCCGCAGCGGGTCTACGACATTCTGCATGGGCTTGGCGACCAGGCGGGCGAGCTCGCGACGGTCAGGGTCGATGCGCAACATCAGCTTCTCGAGGTGATCTATCATGGCTGACCGCCGTTCGATCCTGCTCGCGGCGGTTTCACTCGCCGCGATCTTTGTGACCCCTGTGGCGCTCATGCGCGTGGCGGAGGCGGCCGATATGTCGGCGACGCCGCAACCGGCCGAGCCCGACCTTCCCACGAAAAAACTCGCCGTCCCAGTCACGACGGCTGGGCCACCTTCGACGCCGGCGGCGCCGCCGGCGAGCGTCAACAATCTCATCGTCATGCCGGTCCCGCCGCAGCCTTCGCCCGCTACCGTCGACGCCGCGGCGCGGCAGACCGGCAATCCGATCAACAAGCCGGTGACGGGCGCGTCGATCGCGCCTGAGGTCGTCGGCGGCGACAAGCCGTTGTCGCTCGAATCGCTGCAGGCGACCCGGCCAGGAAGCGGGCTCGCTGCGGAAGGGCTTGAGGCGGGCCGCCAGAACATCCTCTATGACGCGGGCCTCGCCTATGGCGCGCGCGGCGGGCTTGCGGCGCGGGCCTTCGCGATCAACGAGATGTTGCGCCGGTACGAGGCGACCCTCGACACCGTCTACAATTTCGATGACGTGATTTTGCGCCGGCCCGGCAGCCAGATCATCATGCGCCCGCCGGTCGTCTCGGAAGCCGAGATGGCGATGGTGCTTGGCGACGGCGGCCAGATCGCCCGCGAGACCGCCTGCGTCTACTCGATCACCAAGATCGCCCAGCTCAGCACCGCACCGCCGAACTGGCGGGCTTATCTGGTGAGGACCTGGGAGCAGCCGAGCCGTCCGGCCGACGCCGTCCTGCCGCGCACCGAGCAGGAGGTCCAATACTGGAACAAATATGTCGCTGAAGGCTGGGGCGAGGGCGAGCGGCAGGCGAACGAGATCTTCCTCAACGATCTTGGCCGCCTGCAACGCGACATCACCGGCATGGCGCGTTACCGGGTGCTGTTGCGCGCCGGGGTCGTCGCCAAGCCGCGCGTCGCGACCAAACAAGAGGTGGTCGACGGCGGCGGCAACGAGCTCAGGGCCGGAGACCGGGTCATCACCATCACCGCTCAACCCGGCTTGCAGGCGAAGGCCCGCGCCTGGCGCGGCGCTCGCCAGTGCCCGAAGTGAGGCGAGATGCTCGACATCCCTTCCCGCTCGGGCGCCGCCTCCGAGCCTGCCGCTGATCCCTATGCCTGGGTCGATCCGGGCGAACGGTGGGTCAAGGAGCCGCGCAATCTGGCGCCGGCGCTCGATTCCTTCCTGACCCATGCCCATAGACTGGGGGCCGAACAGGTGATGTTCGCGACCTTTCAGCCGGCCTCGTTCCGCCTCTGGGGGGTCAATCGCAAGATCAAAAGCCGCGATCCGCTCGATGAGAACGACGCGAGCCTGATCGTCAATCATCTCTACGGCGCGGACGGCGTCGCGCGGCTCCAGGGTGGGGCCGACATCAATGTGATGTACCAGATCGGCTCGCCGAGAAAGGGCACGCTGCGCTTTCGCTGCAACGTGACGGCCATCACCGCGAGCCGGGGCGCGGGCGCCCATGTGGTGATCCGCCCGGTGCGCGATCTGCCGCAGCCCCTGTCGAGCCAGAACGTCGAACCGGAGATCCTCGCCCATTACCGGATGACCAAGGGCATGATGATCGTCTCGGGCGCAACGGGCTCGGGCAAGTCGACCTTGATCGGCGCGATGACGGTCGAGAAGCTTCGCGACCCGGACGCGCATCGCAACATCATCGAATGCGCCGAGCCGGTCGAGTTTTTGCTCGACCGGGTCGAGAGCCCAACGAGCTCGATCTCGCAAAGCGAGATCCCGCGCAACGTGAAGAGCTTCGAGGAGTTCATGGCGGGCGCGATGCGCCGCCAGCCGACCGACATCATCATCGGCGAGTGCCGCAAGCCCGAACACATGATCGCGACCATCCAGGCCGCGATCTCAGGCCACGCGACCGCGACGACGATCCACGCGGAGACCGTGCCGCTCACCATGCAACGGGTCGCGAGCCTTCTCCCGCCCGCCCAACTCAAGGACGCGATGACGTCATGCGCGCAAGCGTTGCGCCTGGTGATCAATCAGCGCCTCGTCCCCTCGACCAACGGCAAATGGACGCCGCTGCGCGAGTTCCTCGTCTGCGATGCGGCCTATCGCAAGCGCCTGGCCTCCACCCGCGCCGACGACTGGCCACAAATCACCGCCGAGGCGTTGGAGACAAGCGGCCAATCCTACGCCAAGGCGATCGGAATCGCGCTCGAGGAAGGGCGGATCAGTGAAGAAACGGCGGAAGATGTCCGTCGCGAGATCGGCTGAGTAAGGAGCGACAAGCATGTGGCGTGACACCGGGCGACCGGTCAAACTTCTTTTTCTCGATGCGCGGGCCTGCCTGCCGATCCTTGTGTTCGTCGTCTACTGGAGCTGGACGACTTTCTATATCGCCGCGACCGGCGTGATCTTCTTCTCCGTGATCAGTTGGGCGGGCCTGACGGTTCCCTCGACTCTGAGGATGATCCGGCGCGGGCTTGTCGGCCCCTATCGTCCGGCGGTCCCGGCGTGGAAGCGTCGGAGGTTCGCATGACCGCGACTGGCCCTCAGCCGTTGAAGACGCTTGATCCCGCACATGTGTCGCGCGTCCTTCGGGCGCTGTTGGTCGAGGCCGACCGGGAAATCCTGGTCGAGGACGGGCCGCGCCGGGACCTGGTCAGCATCCCGTTCGACGCCGCAGCCGCCGAGGACGGGCTTCTGCCGGTGTTCCTGGTCGCGGGCGAGGCGATCTGGCGCGACGCCACCGGACGGGGCTTCGAACTCAAGCTCAAGCGCGATCTCGGCGCGCTGATGTCGTGGCGGACCGAGGCGATCCGCGCCGAGGCCTTTTCCGCTGTCCTCCTGTCGGTCATGGAGGCGATCGCGACGGTCGCGCGCCCTGACGGAGTGATGGTGCTCGATCTCGCGCGCGTGTTCGACGAGGCGACGGCGCGCAGCGAAGCGAGAAAGGCCTTGGGATGATCATCGAAGATCTGGTCGATCGCAAGAAAACCGTCGGACAGGAACTCGCTGTGAGGGCAAATCGGGGGTCGCTTTATCGCGTCAAGTGTGACGATGACGGCTACGCGACCTCGGCCAGAAGCGTTAGCGCAAGATCGCACCGAGAAATCTTGGCCGGCAAGAAGCCTGGACTGGCCGCGAAGTGCGCCGTTCAAGCCGCGGTCAATGCTCTGAAGGCGTGGAGATAGGGGATGGTTGGAGCGGTCAGGGAGAAGGGCGATCGGGAGAGAGGCGTTAAGCGGTTGCTCGCAGCGCCAATCGCGGCCTTGGCGATCGGGCTTAACGTTAGCGCTCCGGCAAGAGCCGATGAGGCGATGATCGAAGGGTGCCTGAAAGCGGCGGCCGAAGTTGATCATGTGTCGGCCGGCGTGCTCGTCCTCCTGATCAGCGTCGAGGCCGGGCGGCTCGGGGAAGTGACTCCGAACATCAACGACAAAGGGGTTGTCACGTCCGTCGACATCGGGCCGATGCAGGTCAACGACACCTGGCTCGGCAAGATCGGCGAGCACTGGGGCGCGTCGCGCGACGAGACCTACCGGGCGCTCAGAGACAATTTCTGCGCCAATGTCGAGGGCGGGGCCTGGATTCTGCGCCAGGCGCTTGACGAGGCGGGCGGCGACCTTTGGGAGGGCGTCGCGCTCTATCACTCGCATACCCCCGTTCACAAGCTTGAGTACATGCGCCTGGTCTACGACCAGGCGATGCGCCTGAAGCGCGAGGCTGGGCGTGAGGCGACGCAGGGGGTCGCGAGCGCTGACGCCGGGGGAGGGCGGTAGGATGGCCCGATCTTCGCGGGGAGGGGGCGGCCCGATCCGCAGCGACGATTTCACGGGCTTTAGCCTCATCATGATCGTCGTGGGTCTGTGCATCCTCGGCTGGGCGAGCTGGCAGCTCTGGCACGCGGAAATCAGCCGGATTGCCTTGGTGGCCGCCCATTATGAGATGCAGGCGATCGGCGTCGTGACCGACCGCTTCAGGCCCGCAGACCTCGCGGTGCAACGCGCTCATTTCGGTCGGGTTCAGTTCGATCAGCTCGTGCGGCTCTATCGCAACATCGGTGAGGCGCTCCTTTACCCCGCCATGGCGCTGGTTCTGGCGCTGGCGATCTCATGTTTTCTTCGCGCCGGCAATAACCACTTCACCCGGACCTTCGATCTTGAGAAGCTGATGGCCGAGCAAGCGATCGTTTCCCGCAGCACGGCGGCGTTCGTCGGTCGGGGCTTAAAACTTTCGGCGCTGCGCGCCGGTGAGCCGCGCCCGGCCGACGCTGCGCTGGATGTGGATGAGTGGATCGCGCGTTACGCGACGAGCGAGACGAGCGGTTTCGACGAGGCGGCGGCCCGCCGCGAGTTCATGCGCCAGTTAGGCGGGCGGTGGACGGGGCCTGCCGCGGCTTCGCCCGCGGTGCGCTCAATGCTCGCGGTGTTCGCCCTGCAGGGCGTCCGGCGCCGCGACGAAACGACCGCGCTGCTCGGACTCCTGTCGGAAGGGTTGCCGCGCAGCAAAGCCGACGGCGGCGCCGGACCAGAAGAGCCGCTCGCCTTCGATCGGAAGACGCTCGCCCTCGCCGATCGCGTGCTTGCAACGGAGGAGGTCGCAGCTTGGGCCCTCGAAGTGATGCGGAAGCATCATTTCACCACGCCAGGCCTCATGTCGGTCCTGAACGAAGCGCGCTTAAGGAGCGGCCTTATGGCGCCGGCGCAGTTCGCCTTCTTGAAGCTGGTCGATCGCCGCCTCTGGTACGCGCTGCATGCGCTCGGATTCGAATCGGACGCGCTCATTGCTCATCCCCATCCGAGCATGCGGGTCGAGGCGATCGGCGCGGGCGCCCATTGGGCGGCCGAGCGTGCGGTCGGCGTGCCGATCCCGACACCGGAGTTCGATCAGGCGATCGCCGCGATCCGCACGAAGGCGGGCTGAACGAATCCCGTTCCCGTTCGCGCCGTTCATCCGGATGCTGGTTTTCAAGCCGGCCAGTGTCCCGAAGACGGGCGGCTATCATGGACAAAGGAGATAAGACATGTTGGTCGAGGATAGGGCAAGCGTGGAAGCGGTGCTCGACGAGCGCGACCCTTCCCGGCTTCGGATCGACATTCGGATCCATCCGGCGGGGGGCGGATCGCTTAGCTCCGAGGCGGGCGAGATCCAGCGGTTGATTCGCGATGGGTTCCGCGACGCCTTGCGTGAGGCTCAGCTTGACCGGCTCATGCTCGCCTCGAACCCGCAGCCGAAGCCGCGAGGCTGGCTCGGTCGCGTGCTGACTTTCGTTGTTTGTGCGGGGCTCGGGGCCGTGGCGACGATCGCTCTCACGGCCTCCCACCCGCGGTCGGGCTCCGTCGCCGGCCTCGAGGATCCTGGGAGCGCGACGGCGAGCCCTGGCTCCCAATCGCACCCAGTCCCCTTGCCGCAATGGGTTGGTCCCGCGAGCCCGAGCGAGGGCGAGCCGTCCCAATCGCTTGGGTCTGCTGGCTCGGCCGAGAACCAGCCGGGTCCCGGGACCTTTGGCCTGCACCAGCAATAAGGAAGGCGCCCATGAATACCCTTGAGAAAGCTTTCCTGGTCGGCGACGCGGTGGTGATCGTCGCGGGCGCCCTTTGGGCGGCCGACCGCGCGGTCGGCGTCGCGAGGTCGCCCGCCGTGACGCAGCGGCAAGTTTGGTTCCAACGCGTGCTTGGTTTCTTTCTTTGCTTCGTGGTCGGATTCGCCACCGTCGCGGCCGTCGTTCTAACGGGCTACGGACCGCCGCCCGGGACATTTGGCCTGCAACGACACTAAGGACGCCCAATGACCAGGGCGACCGGGAGGCGATGATGGGTCAGCGGGAAATCAAAGGACCACAGGAACGGTTCGAACGTTCGGGCGCGCAGCGGCTGCGCGACATCCGTCCGATCACCACGCGCATGTGGTCGGCGATGATGAGCGAATTCTCAAGCGTGCTTCTCGCTGGCGGCGCCATGCTCATGTTCGTCGAGCCCGCATCCGTCAACTTCGTTGCGCCGGTCTCGCTTCTCTATGCCGGGATCGTCTTGAGCCAGCGCGTCACCCTGCCGCTTCGCTTGCCCCGAACGGCGCGCATGCGCGATTGGAATCATCCTTCGCCCAAAGGCCGCCGTCCGCGCATGGCCGAAGGCTCGATCCATCTCGGCAAGGACGTCAACGGCCGGGAGCTGTGGATCGGCTTCGAGGATGGCCGTCAGCATGCGACCGTGCCGGGCACGACCGGCGCAGGCAAGACGACGGCGCTCCTGTCGTTCCTCACCAATGCGTTGACCCATGCGTCGGGCTTCGTGCTCGTCGACGGCAAGGCCGACAACAAGCTTTACAACGAGGTCCTGGCGCTCGCCCGGCGATTCGGGCGCGAGGACGACGTCCTTTGCCTCAATTTCATGGTCGCCACGGATGTCAAGGAGTCGAACCGGTTTAACCCGTTCGCGGTCGGCAACGCCGATGCGATCGGCGAGATGCTGTCGAGCCTGCTCGGCGAGCCCGCCCCGGGCGACGCCAACGGCGTCTTTCGCGAGCGCGCGGCGGCGCTGGTCGGCACGTTGACGCCGGTCCTCGTCTGGATGCGCGACCATAAAAACGTGCCGCTCAATATCGAGACCGTCCGCCGGTTGTTCGAATTGCGCATCATCTGGAAAGTCGCGACGAAGCGGGTGTTCGAGGTCAGGAATCCGGTCACCGGGGAGACGACGGACATTCCCGTCCCCGAAATGCCCGAGGACCTGATCTATCCGCTCCAAGCCTATCTCGGCGAACTGCCGTCCTTCGACATGAGCCTCGACTGGAACCGGCAGAAGACCGAGGAACCATCGAAGCAGCACGGCTTCGCCCAGATGTATTTCACACATACGTTTGCATTGCTCGGCGTGTCGTTCGGCCACATCTTCAAGGTGCGGCAGTCGGACGTCGACATGCGCGACGTGGTTCTCAACCGGCGCATCCTGGTCGTGAACCTGCCCGCCCTCGAAACCTCGGATGAGCGTCTCGCGGCTTTGGGCAAGATCGTGGTCGCCTCGCTGCGTGGGATGATGGCGCAGATGCTTGGCGCGCGGCTTCAGGGCCATTCCGAAGTGATTGTCGCCAATAAACCCGGCATGGGCGGCCCACCCTTTCATGTCGTGCTCGACGAGGTCGGCTATTACGCGACGAGCGGCATGGACCGCATGCTGGCCCAGGGTCGTGGCCTCAACATAATGTTCTGGCTCGGCTTCCAGGAAGTTTCGGGCCTGTGGGCGCGGCTCGGCGAAAAGACCCAGTCGCTGCTTGGTAACGCCAACCTGACGGTCGCGATGCGTCAGCAGGACGCGAACCGCACAAGGCAATGGATCGAGGACACCGCCGGCAAGACCTATGTCACCCAGGCGACAAGCTACGACGGCGGCGGGGGCGAATATGTGGAAAGCCGGTCGGCCGAGGTCCGCGAGGTTGCCGGCGTCGACTGGCGCGATCTGCAGAGCCTGATCGAGGGCGAGGCGATCATCTTGTTCGGCGGCCGCCGCATCCACGCAAAGCTCTTTCACGCCGACATCGATGCGGAAGGGCCGATGCGGTACAACCGTCCCGTGATCTTGGCGCCGCCCGACGCCGAGGCGCTGAAGGCCTCGACTGGACCGGTGACCGCCGCTCTGAAAGCGATCGAACGCGGTCTCGGCACGGCGAGGACAGAGAAGTCGGCGACGCTCGCGGCGATGCTGAAGGCGTTCTCCGACGCTGCCGCAGCCGGGCGCCCGGGGATGGAATGCGTGGAGGCGGCGATCGACGCCGCCGCCGGCGCCCCGCTGTCAACCGAGGAGATCGCAGCGCTCGCGCCGCACGCGCCGCTCCAGGCAATGATGCTCGCCGCTGCCAGCCATCCCCCGAAAGCCCTATCGGCGCCGGCGCCGCTCTATGCGGGCGATAGCGCCCGCGTCGTAGAAACAATGGCGCTGATCGAAAGCATCGAGCTGGCGTCCGGGGTTTCGGCCGCGGATGCGCGGCAGGCGGCGGTGATCACACTCGGCGCCGGGCAGGCGATCGAGGGCCACGGCGCGGTTCGTGGGGGCGAGGCGGTACAGGAGGTTGTCCGATCCGTTGAAGCGCTGACGGCCGACATGGTCGGCGCGGCGTTTGAGGCCGCCGCCGCGGAGGCCAGGGAAGCGGCTTCGCCGCGCCTGGTCGGGGCGACGCTATGATCTTCCTCGACGCGCTGTCCAACGCCGAGGGGCAGATGTCGGATACACTGTCCTCTGTCGCCCATGAGTTCGCAGTCGGTTGGGGAACCGGTCTCGAAGCGCTTCTCGCTCGTCCTGCGGCGCTGTTCTATCTCGCGGCGTTCGCGGCAATGATCGTCTTCGTCATGGGTGGGCTGCGCGGCGCCGGCCGCGCCGGCTATCAGCGCGGCCGATTCCTGACCGGCAACGAAAAGTCGTTTCTGATGGCGCTCGACGTGGCGCTCGGCGAGAACTACCGGGCCTTCGCCCAGGTGCGCCTCGCTGAGCTTGCAAATCCGACGCTTGGCGCCAACTCCGCCTCGCGCCGCCAGGCCTTGAACGGCGTCATGGCGAAGAGCGTCGATTTCGTGATCTGCGATGTCTTGACCCTCGATCCGGTGGCCGCGATCGAGGTCGACGATCGCAGCCACCTCCTGCCCGAGCGCCAGCAGCGGGACGCCTTCGTCAATGCGGTGTTCCTCGAGATCGGGCTGCCGCTCATGCGGGTGAAGGCGCGGCGCGCCTATTCGGTCGATGAGCTGCGGACTTTATGCGCCCGCGCTGGTCTCTTCACCCCGCCCCCACGAATGGAAGGAGCGCATTCATGAGAACCCTGGTCATTGCGGGTCTTATCGTTGGCGGGGTGGCGATTTTCGCGCCCGACCAGGGCGCCGGTCTCATGCGATCGGTCGTGCATGGATTCGGCTGGGGGATCGGGCGTGAGATCGCTCACAGCGTCTTTGGTCATCGTCGTTGGTGAGTCGACCATTGCCCGCAAACGCCGCGCGCGGAACAGGAAGGGAAGGCGGGCTCGCGAAAGGAACCAAAGCGAGCCCACCCTGTCCAAGGGACGACAAGGACCTCCTCGGACAATTCGTCGAGTCGATCAGCGGGCTTCGACCGCTGACTCGACCTCGTCCTCGAGACCACGATAGAACTCCATCGGATCGCCCTTGAACGGATATTCGGGGTGAGCGCGGGCATAGGCCCACTCTCTGTTGAAGTCGGCCATCGTTCTTTCAAACATGCGCTCCGCGGCGTGGGCGCGCTCGACGAGCGGCACGAGGTCCGCAAAGCCGAAATAGATGATGACCGACTCCCATCCGGACCAGACCATCAGGTCGGGCTCCTGCTCGAGTTCGTCGAAGGCGCGGGCAAGGAGGCTTCGGAGCGTGTTGTGATCGATTTGGTTGTTGATCGCGACGCGGATCAAGGTTCGCCATTGCCAGAATCGAACGGAGTCGCTGGCGGTCCGGTCCATAAGAAGCTTGAACAGAGACGCAGGATCGCCGTCGTAGAACTGGGCCAGGATTCTGGACGCGACGTCCTCGCTCACAACCTCCTCAGAGAGCAAATTCGGGAGCATCGCCTCGGGCCAGCTCAGGAGTTCGCCGAACAGCCGGAAGGCCTCCTTCTGCTTCCATTCGGCCGCCAGGAAGAAGCCGTAGAACAGGGCTGAGGGTTTTTTGACCGCTTGTTTCATTTTGGCTTTGAATTCCGTTGCGGTCGGGGCGTTGAGGTTCGAGTCGAATGTGGCCAACAGGCGTTTGAGCTCTTCAAGCATGAGCGACGCCACTTCGGAGCGGAGCTCGAGCGCGGCTTTGAGGGCGGCGACGGGAGGGCGCGTGTGCTTTTTCGACAGTTCTTTCATGACGTCGTTGGCGTTCATCGAGAAAATTCCTTGATTGCGTTCGAGGGCCTTGCCCCGGCCGACATCATGCGCCGGGATGGCGCGAACAGCGTTAGACGCCGGAGGATTCGGGATGGAAACTTTTCAGCTGCAAACGCCTTCCGACGCTTTCGAGCAAGCCATGAATAGGCTCATGATTGCCTACAACAGGGAAAGACTCGGTTGTGCCGCCGGAACGGCTGTAGCGCTTAATCTCGGCCTACGAGACCAGAACGGCGCCGAAGTGGAAGGCGGGCTAAGAGGAGAAATCTACTGGAATTGGCTCATCGTTTACCAGCTAGTGATTCCGCAGGACGTCAGGGGTAAGGGGACAGGTTCGCGTTTGCTTCAGAACGCGGAAGAGTTTGCGCGGCAGAATGGTTGCGTCGGTGTTTGGCTGGACACGTTTAGTTTCCAAGCTCCCGACTTCTACCGCAAGCGTGGGTATGAAGTGTTTGGCGAATTGGGTTGTTATCCGAACGACTTCAGCAGCATTTTCTTGCGAAAGCGGTTAGATGAGTTTGTCGCGAAATGACCGACCCCACCGTCCTTCTCAGATTGGCATTGCGTGCGAACCTGGCGCTGATAGTTGAGGCGCAAGCGGAGATAACGCGCTATCATACGAAGGAAATCGAGGCGGCCGAGTTGGTTGATCGGATGATCCGATTGTTCGATGGGTCGGCGCAGCGCGAGGGGCAGCGTCTGGCTCAAGAAGCGCTGGCGGAAGACGGCGATCGGCGCGAGATGGGCGACTAGGATGTTGACTTAGAAGCTTGGGCCGCGCGCCGACGGGACTGGCGTCGCCGGTTCGGGTGGTTTGGGAGCGTCCGACTCGGCGACAGGCGCGCCCTTGATCGTGGTCGCGATCGCCTTGGCCTGGTCGAGGATGACGCCGGCGGCGCGTTTCAATTGCTCGTCGATCGCCGCCACGAGCGCCACGAAGGCGTCGCGCTGCTGCTCGAAAGCCTGACGCAAAAGCCCCGTCTGGTAGGAGGCTTTCATCTCGGCGCCGGGATCCGGCTGATGCCCGGTGGCCTTCTCGATCTGATTGTGGTTGGACAGGCCCGTCTGGACCGCCTTGTCGTGTTGGCGACGCGCTTTGCCGACGATGTCGAGCGCGAGCGCCTTGTAGGGCTTTTCCGAGGCGTCCTTGGCGACCTGGGTCCAAAGATCCTCCTCGGTCATTGGCGTGACATCGCCGAGCGCCCTGGACCGCTGCACGGCGGCGTGGACGGCCGCCTTTGAAATCAGGGTATGCGTCCGGCCGGTGGCGCGGCTCTCGGCGGTATAGGTTTTGAAGGCCGACGTCGCTCCCGTCCCGTGCGGCAGGGCGTTGATGTGCTCGCCCTTGGTGCTCATGCCCTGCGCGGCGTCGATTGTGAAGGCGTGGCCGAAGCCAAGCAGGAGCCTCCCGGTCTTCTGGTCTGAGAGCCGCTTCCAATCGATCTCGGCCGTCTGACCGCGCGCGTTGCGCAGTACGAGGCCGGCGGCCGTCTTGCGGACCACTTCGACGATGTCGCCGTTGTTGCCGATCGTGGCGCGCTTGCCGTCGATCTGAGCGACGGTTTTCCGGTACATGCGCAGCCGATCTCCGGTCGCGATGGGTAGGTCGAAGAATTCTCGCTTCTCGGCCCGATAAACAACCGCCTTGTAAGTCGCTTCGTCAGTTCCGATCTCGCCGCGAGCTTTCAGACGCTCGCGGATCGCTCGGCTGATGTCGGCCGCCTCGGCGTTGGTGAGCGTGGTGATCGTGACGCCATAGCTCGGGTCTTGGGCTTTGAGCGCGTCGGTGCGCTCGATGTAGACGTTGGCGATCTGCCGCACCACCTGGTCGGTGTCGCCCTCAAGGAGTCTCGCCGTACCGTCCTCGCGCTTCATCGCGAGGGCTGTTGCCGCTTCGCCGTCGCGGAAGAGGGCGGCGATCTTGCGGTCGTAGTCGTTTTTCTGGCGGACGGCGGTCAGCACCTCGGGCATGGCGGACTTCGGCAGAACGCGTTTCAGGAGCGCGATCGTGTCGCCCGCGTCGATCGACTGCACCTGTTCGCGATCGCCGAGCATCTTGATGGTCATGCCGGTTTTGGCCTGCAGCTCGAGGAGCTCCAGCATTGGGCGTGGGCCGATCTGGCTGATTTCGTCGACGACAAGGACGGTTTTGGCGTCGGGACGGAATTCTCCGGTGTCGATCGCGTTGAGGAGCGGCTGGAGCGCCCAGGTCTCATTGACGCCGGCGTCCTTGAGGGCGTCGGCCTGCCGCCAGGCCGTCGACATGCCGACCACCGTTCGGCCGTCGTCACGCCAGGCGTCGACCAGCGGCTTCAGAAGCGTCGTTTTGCCGGAGCCGGCGACGCCGGTCAGGAGCGAGAGTCGTCCGCCACCGCCGAGCGCATGGATGGCGGTTAGCTGCTCTATCGAGAACCGGACGCCGGCATCGTCGGCTTCGACCCGCTCGATCGCCGCGCGGATGGCCGTGTCGGAGAGGTTGGCCGAGCGGTCGCGGGCGGTAGCGAGGGACTTTTCGGCGACACTCTGCTCGATCCGAAGCTGCTCGGTGTGGCTGATCCGCTCCTTGCCTTCGTGCATTCCGGAGATGAGCGTGACCGCTTTGGCGTCGTGGACAAAGCCGCGCGTCTCGATGAGGTTTACGACCGCGTCGACGTCATCCCTTCCGCCCTGGGCTCCGGCCTCGATCAGGCCGCGCGCGGCGTGAACCCGCAGGCGCTGAGCGTCAAGGACGGCTTTCAACTGAAACTCGTCCGAAAGGGAGGCGGAGGCTGCCTCATAGGCTGTTTCCCGCCGCTCGGCGGCCGTGGGCTCCTGTGCGGAGGCTGCGCCGAGCACGGATTCGGGCGTCCATCCGAGCTCAGCGACCTGCTCGCGCCAGACCGCGTGCGTGTCCTCCTTGGTCTTGCGGAGCCGCCCGGCGGCGCTCGCGTCGTGCAGGATCTGTTTCTTGCGGTCGAGCGAGAGCTCGTCCCAGTCCATCGCGAGTTCGCGGGCGTAGCGCTTCGCGTCGCCGACCACCTGCCGGTCGCGCTTGGAAAACATCAGAACAGCGCTCTCGGGGATATCGAGGGCGACGGCCGCCTCGCCGCCGGCGTCGAGGCCGATCCTTAAGCCCAGCGAGCGCAGGCGGTCGGCGAGGCGAGCCTGAAAGAAGGCTCCGTATTCGGGGACCTTGTGGGTGGTCAGCGCCTTTGAGTCGATCGAGCCGACCCGTCCGTCGTCGGTGACGACGAGGTTCGGAATGAAATTGTGCAGATGGTAATGCGGATCGCCGGCGATCGGCGCGTCGAGAAGGTGGGTCGCGCCTTCCCATCCATCTTGGAGCTCGACGGTCGGCCGCGCGGCATCATGGGCGAACGTCACCCAGCCGATCTCACCCGCCTCGGCGCCCTTGTTCCCCGCATGACCCTTTCGGGCGTAGCCGAGATCCTGAGCGGCGTAGCGCAGCGCGTCGTCGCTTGCGGCGTGTATGGCGTTGCGAATCATCTGCCGCTCCGCCTCGGTGGGCGCAAACTCGGCCGCCAGAGATACGGATTTATGTGGGGCGAAGACGAAGTCGAACCCCGAGTTTGTCCGGACATGTTTGCTCCAGTCCTGGCCGGTGTCGGCGCGACGGGCTTCGAACAGGGCGTCGAGTTGGCCGTCGCGGGGATCGGCGCGAGCGCTTGCAATGCCGAGCGCCGCCGCGACTCTTGGGTCCATGTCGTGGCGCCAGTTCGCCCGCTCGCCCCTGCCTGTGTAGTAGGCGGTCAGGCGCTCTCCGGCTTCGAGAGCGCGGCCGTCGAGTGCGACGCCATGGACCTTGAGAGACTCGGGTTCAGGTTGGTCCTGGGTCATGTAGGCGCGGATCGAGGCGCCGTCGCTCGCGGCGGAGATTTTCCTGAAATTGAGCATGGGGATCAGGCGTGGCCGGCGCCGCTGGCTGCGGCGCTGGGTTGGGCTGTGTCGGGTTCGGCCGGCGCAAGGCGCACCAGGGCGTCGTAGATCTGGCGCATGAGGGCGGCCATGCCGGACTGCTGCGTCAGGATGCGGGCGAGGAGGTCGGCGAGCGATGGCCCCTCCTGTTCGGGCCGCTCCGGGGTCAGGACCTCGATCATATGGGTGATCTGGCCCGTGAGGGCCTCGAGCTGGCCCTGGAGGGATTGGCCATTCTGCAGAAGGGCGTCCTGGCCGTGATCCATCTTGTCGAGGAGTTGGCGGATGGCGGTGAGGTCGTCGGCGATTCGGCCGGGGTTGGCGTCATTGGCGTCGCGGGGGAGGGCCATGAGGACGATCCTTGGGGTCAGTCAGAGTGGTTTGGGCGTCGCTGGCAAGGAGGCTAGTGAAGCTGGCGCCGTGCTTCTTCCTCGGCGGCGCCGGGTCTGATCATCTTGCTCATGTGCTGCACGATGTCCGACAGCGATTGCACTTGGTCGGTGAGAGCTTTGACGTTGAACAGCAGGGCGTTGTCCGACCGCGCGAGCTTGTTGACGGATGCGCGCAGGCTGGCGAGCTCGTTGGTCATTCGGGTCAGGGGAGGCTCGACAGAGGGGTTGGCGGACTTTGGCGGGAGGGGAGCGGTCATGGTTGAAAACCTCGGTCTCGTTCGCGCTGAACGTTTCAGTCTCGTTGGTGAAAAGAGTTTCACGGCCATCGGCGCGAACGGGAACTGGCGGCGCCGGCGCTTCAGCGAAATGCGCCAACCTGCCGTTGCGCTGGCAGTTAGCGTCATATTTGTTGCAATATGACGCGCATTCGCCTGAAGAGCGGATGGAGGCGCGGGAGGAAACGACTAGGACTTGCACTGGAGATCGCGGCTCGAACATCTGCTCGAAAAGCCGGGGCGGGTGTTCTCGCGAGCGCAACTCCTCGATTTGGTGTGGGGTCGCTCGGCCGACGTCGACGAACGGACAGTCGACGTGCACATCGGGCGGCTGCGTAGAAAGCTATCGAGGGGAAGAGAGCGGGATCCGATCCGCACTGTGCGCGCCGCCGGCTACGTCATCGACGATAGCGCGCGCGGAAGCGACTGACGTTCACTAGAGGGCTTGGTGGTTCTCGGGAAGGGCGTCGTGCGCGTGATCCTTCTTGGAAAACTTCGGTCAAGTTTGTGCTGAAGGTTTCAGTCAGATTCGTGAAGAAGTTTTCACGGCCCACGGCACGAATGGAGAACGTGGGAGCTCGGGGGGAGGGTCGCCGAGGGCTGGCCTCGGCGACGGTCACGACCTGTTTGACGCCTTACTCAGAGACCGCCTTGACCTTATCGGTTTCGAGGAACTGCTTGGCGAGCAAGTCGGCGATCTGGAGTTGTCTGGCGAATCGTCGCGCCGACCATTCGCGGCGCGACCAACGAGGATCGAAGTCCTGTGCGTGCAGACCCTCCCAACAAGAAGCGAGGCCCGTCACCGTATAGCAGAGCACGCGGTGGTTGTGGGCGAGATAGTCCGACGGGTTGATGGGGCCTGCGTTGAGATAGGCGGTGTCGAACCCGTAGGCGATGATGTCGGAGGGTCGGACGCCGAGGTGCTTCGACCAGACGATGACCGGGTCGGGATCTTTGTCCGAATAGCTGCCGTACCGCCCGGTCTGCCGGATCGCGGGCAGAACCTCGCTCGTCACCCACTTTCGGAAGCGCTTGGCCTCTGCCTTGCGGCTGGTAAAGATCAGGCTGTACAGGCCGGACTCGTTGACGGTCAGCACCTCCTGTGGCCCTCCAGGGGTACGAACAGTAGTCGTACCCCTCTCGTCATCATCGATGCGGCTCACAGCCTTGCTCGCGTCGCCGATGTCGAGGATGTCGCACACATCCTTGGCGACGAACCACGGCTGGCCCTCCTTTGCGATCGTGCGCACGAGGGTCGAGTCGAACTCGAATTCGACCGTGAGGTTCTTAGGGTCTTGGGCCGAGGCGGCCATATCTTCCAAAGACATTTCTGTTTCCTTTTTAAATGGTTGTCGAGCGTGTTTGATTGTAGACGCGAGGATTCGCGGCGGAGCTTTGTCCGCCGGTTTGGCCGAGGCGGGATTGCCGCGGCCGTGACCCGAGCGTCAGCGCCAGTGGCGCGAACGGGAACTCGAAAGAACGACGAGCCTCAAAAAAATGGGCCTATTGGGCTGAGTGGGAGCGGAAGGGCGGCGGGCGAGAAGGGCGATGTCGTAGAAAGCGTCAGGGATTGGGGGCTTATCGCTTGGCCAGGGGGACGCGGCGATAACCGCCAAGCCGGCCCACGGCCTTCCTGAAGCCCATTTTGAGCGTATTTAGCTCCAGAGGACCTAATCGCTCCTCCCTGGTTCTGGCTTCGCCGCCGGCGGCGGCGCGCCGCCCGCTCCGCGGGCGGACCGCACCAAGGGTGCATTGGTCCATGTAGCTGTTGGTCGAGCTTCAACCCGTCCCGCATCCTGTCCCGCATCGTGTCACAAGCCAGCGGCGTGTCCCGCATGGTGTCCCGCTGCCATCGGGCGAAAAAAGGCCATTCCCGTTCGCGCCGCTCGCGCGGAGACTCGATCCCGACGCCAAACCGATAAGCGTCGAAAGGATCGGATCTATGGAAGTTGGGAGAGGGGCGCGAGCGATCTGGGATCGGGTCGAACGTCCCTATGAACGATCGAAGCTGTTCGAATGGCTGCTGGCGCACCACGATGAGTTCATAAGAGCGTGGGGTGGGCGACGGATAGAATGGCGGCGGCTGTGCGCTGATTTCGCCAAAGACGGGCGGACCGACGCTCGGGGCAATCCGGTGAGTGCAACCACGGCGCGCAAGACCTGGCAGCGCGTCAGGAAAGAAAAAGCCCGTATCGATGCGCTTCGCGCCGCCGAACGCGCGGAGCGCGAGAGGCGCGCGACGGCAAGTCCGCGCCGCGATATGCCGTCGCAATTCCGCAAGGGCGAGTTCGGGCCGCCGCTCGCGACCACCAACCAGGGTGCGGGGAAGGCGAAGCTGCCCGCGACGACCGCGCGGCAGGCGGAGCAGGGCTTGCAGCTCTCGACCGCCGAAGGCGTCGTGATCACCAAGGTGACGCGGGTCTTCAAGCTTCGAGAGGACGGGGAGGACTACGTCTTCAACGAAGACGGGTCGATTCTCCCATCCACGAACTTGGCGTCTGCGCTGACAGTTCGCCAGCAGATGAACATTTCCAGCGGGCGGCCGGTGAATGACAAAACAGAGCGGCTTTATGCCGATCTGGAACTGAGGAGTGAGTATCGATGAACATTCATGCGATTGAAGAGGTCAAGGATGTGGCGGCGGATAGTCGACCGGTATTGGCGCTCCGCCTCGGGCGCGGTCGGACTGGCGGCTCGACGTTTCTGGATTTTCTGGTCCAGAGGACGAGACGAAAGGGAAAGGAGATAAGGGTCGCTGACGGCGATCGCCTTCATGCGACGCTTTCGGAATGGTATCCGCCAGGAAAATCTGGAGGCGCGTTGCGTCCGCCAGGCACGGAAATCGGGGATGTCGTCGAATGGGTGATGGATGTCCTGAGCGAGATGGCGTCGGATCAAGTGTCGTTGGTGCTCGATATGGGCGCGAGCGACAGGGTGCTGGAAGAGCTCGCAAAACAGATGAACATCTCTGAGTTTTGCGAATCTTCGGGGATCGCGCCGCTGGCGATCTATTCGCTGGGACCGACGAAGGACGATTTCAATGACGCCATGACCATCTACGAGAAGGGCTATGCGCGATGCGAGCGGACCTTGTTTGTGATGAACGAAAGCCTAGTGGAAAATGGCAAGGGGGTAGCGGGCGCGTTCGACTTCGTCATGGAGGATGGGCGGTACGAGGCGATCAAGCGTGACGTTAGATCGGTGATGATGCCGAAGCTGGGCTGTATGGAGGCGATGCGAGACGAGAAGCTAAGCGCCTATGAAGCGGTGGACGGCGATCGTGGTGCGAGCGGACGGCCGATGTCGCTTGCCCATCAATTCGTCGTCAAGTCGTGGATCAATCGGATGGAAGCAAGGCTTGCTCTGGTTGGGGAGTGGTTGCCGTGACGCTTCTGGAGAGCGGGCCGGATCGCCTCGCGAAGCTTCGCGAGGCGCTCGGCGACATGGATGAGGCGCTGCGCGACGAAGGGTTCGACTCGCTGGGTTCTCATGCCGTGTATGTTCGGTGGCAGCGTAGCTGCGTCGAGGCGCTTGGGGCAATTGTGGTTGAAGCGGAAAGGCACCTGGGGGCGCGGGTCGAGAGCGTCTGTGCGATGTTTGAAGAGGCGGTTCGGAAGTTTCGTGACGACGAGGCCCTGCGGGTCGAAGCGCTGTTGGAGAGGGCGCGTCGAGAAGGCGAAGCCGATCGACGTCGAATCGAACGGATGATCGAGGCGGGCTCGAATGCGCTCGCGATGGCGCATCGCGCTTCGGAGAATGCCGGTGTGGCGAGCGCGCACGCCCAACAGCTGGTTGATGAAGGGGTCGCGGGGATCTTCGTCCGAGTCTCGAAGGCGCTTGTGGAAGGAACCCCTCGATGGTTCAGCTTCGAACAGAAAGCGCGGCATCGTCTTTACGCATGCAAAGTGGCGGCGTGGGTGGGGGTTGGCCTGGTGGCGGTGTTCTTTGCCGGCGCCACCGCGATGCAATGGTGGACTGCGAAGGAAAGCGCGGCGCGCCAAGCCATGCTCGAAGCGCTCGACCGTTGTTGGGTTCAGCCGGTGATGGTTCGGACGGCGGATGGCAAAACGGTCGAAATGTGTCGGCTCGCAGAATTGACGACAGACAGGCCGAACTGACGCGGTTGACGGCGCTCATTCGAGCCGTCGCTTGATTTCGTCAATGATGAGAGTTCCGTGGCATGGCTTGGGCCAGCACCAGTACAGGAGATCGATCGTCGACACCCGAAAGAAGGGGCGGAGACCTTTCGGTCTCCGCCCCTTTGGGATCAACGGCCGAAGGCGGCCATCTGGGCTTCGGCTGCTTTCTTTTCGACCTGGGCCTCAGGGCGGGTTTCGTAGGCCTTCCAGTCTTCGCCGGTGAGCTCCGCATAAGCGTCGACGGCGCCTTTTGCTGCGGCGAGGAGGGCGTAAGCCTGCATCGCCATGTCGGCTGCGAATTCGCGGGTGCGCTGCGCCTTGCTTTCGAGGCCGATCGGGGCTCCTCGCTCCTCGCCGCCGTCCGCGGCGCGGGCTGCCGCCGTGCGAGCCTCGCTGACCTTGTCGGAGTAGAACCGGCCGGCGCCGACCGCGGAGCCGACGAGCGCGCCGACGATGCGCTGGAAGTGCATCTTGGTCGCCATCTCGTTGAGGGCGTCGCCGAACGCGTCGGCCAGCTGGTGGAGGGCGGCGGAATGCGCCGCGCGGATGGTGTCGTAGTCGGGCACGATCAGTCCGAAGCTCTCAGCGATCTTTTCCGCCTGGCTCTGGTGGGGGCAAAGGAGGACGGCCGTTTCGAAGGTGAGCGCGGGGCGGGCCTGAGCCTTGGCGGAGGACGACTTGGAGCGATTCGAAGCCATTTTCGGGGTTCCTTGTTTCGCCGCGGGCCGCTGGCCCATCGCCAGCTCGTGTCCCTCGGTGCGGCACAAAAAAGCCCGGCCCGGGCGGCCTGCACCCGAAGGGCCGCAGCGATAGCGGAGGACGGCGTAGGCCGGCGAATTTGTCTCGCGAGGAATTCGGTCCCCCCTCTCGTAAAAACTCTTTTTTTGCTTCTTTCCTTAAGGGGGGACCGAAGGGGAAATTCGTCGACCGCAGCCGTTGTTGGCCGAACGGGTTGGGCTTAGAGCCGCGCATAACCGAGGGACATGAGCTGGTGATGGGCTCCTTTGCGAGCCCGCCCTTGGCGAAACAAGGAACCCTGAAAATGGCGGGCCAGCGAATCGCTTCGAGTCGTCTCTGTCGCCGAGGCTCACACCCGTCCTCGCGCGAGCTTTTGAAACGGCCGCCCTCCGTCTCGCTTGCGCCCGACGGGGCCAGGCGCTGAAGAGGTCTGCTAAGGGCTCGGCTCGTGTCCGACGGAGATCCATTGTCCGCGCCGCGTGTTCTCGTCTGCCCTCCGCCGTTTGCTGGCTGATGCGTTCGGCACGCCTTCGACGAGCGGGTCTCGACCAAGATCAGCGCTTTCACCACATCGTCGGCGCCCTCGTTGGCTTTGGGGTCGGCGCGGTTCTACTTTGACAAGGTCGGAGAGAGCTTCGTCACGCGCGCTCGTGTCGTGGGCGGCGGCGGGGAGCAAGGGGCTCCGATCGGCTTCGAAAGCGGCGCTGTTGCGCCCGTGAGTTTGCAGTCGATAGGGCGATGCAAGCTTTTCGCTCTCCCGCCGCAGCGAAAGGCGGTGTTGAGGCTTTTGCGGAGATCCCCGGCGAGGAGTGGAAGTCCTGCGAGACTCGCTCTGAGGCCCAGGTCGAAAAGAAAGCGGCTGAAGCCCAAATGGCCGCTTTCGGCTGTTGATCCCGAAGGGGTGGGGACCGGAAGGTCTCGGCCCTTCTCTTCCTCCCGTTGCCGTCTATCCCTGGCTTTGGGCCTCGATCCCGGCTTTCACGGCGCTCCAGAACGTGTGGAGCTTTCGGGAGCGGGCGCGTTTGGCGCGTCGCACTTCGGTTTCGACACGCTTGATCGCGTTCTGTGTCCCAAGCTGAGCGACGAGCTCCTCGACGCCGCAGCCGAGGGCGCGTGCGAGGAAGCGCTGTTGCCGCGCCGAGGGCGAGGGGGTGAAGTCGCTGTGGCGATCGATCTTGGACATGCGGTCGAGTGCGTTTGGGGGGCTTAAGGTGATAAGCCCTGAGTCGGAAAAGTCGACGCTCAGATGGCTCCGGGCGGCTCGCCGCCGATCACGAATGCGTGCCTCGTCGCCGATCGCGAGCTGCTGCGCGACGAAGCTCGAACAGCGTGTTGGTGTTGAAAGTTCCGGAACGGCAGTAACCCTTGAGCCGCACGGGTGAACTCAGGCTGCGGGGGGAGCCTGTTCGTTATCGTTGTCTTCGATCGGATGGTCGTCGAAGGTGAGGCCTTCGTAGAATTCGGCGAGCGGAATCGCGAGGCCGATTTCGGGGAGGTCGAGCGTGTCGTCGTCCTTGAGCACGAGGACGTTCCATCCGTCTACGGCGCGGACATGGACGGTGGCGCCGATCCGGGCCTGCTCGAGCATGACATAGCGCTGGACCGAGGGCGTCGCCTGGTACTCGCGCGCCTTGACGATTCGATCGGCGGCGGCGGTGCTCGGGCTCAGCACCTCAAAGATGACAACGGGATTGCGGATGATCTTGAGGGTCGGATCAAGTCCGGAACAAATCACCATTCCGTCTGGGTAGCGGCTGCTGGTTTCCGCCGCCTGGAGCTTGAGGTCGCTACCGAAAAACTGGCAGGGCTTTCCGCGCAACCGGCTTCCGAGCGCCAGCGCAAGATTGCGTTGGATGGCGGCATGGGCGAGGCTTCCGCCCGCCATCGCGACGGGCGCGGATCCGTCGAATTCGTAGCGCAGGTCCTGCCGCTCTTCCCATTTGAGGAATTCGGCGAGCGTCATTGGCTTCGGCGCCGCGAGGTTCATGGGCGACAGGCTAGCACGGTTGCGCATGGGGGTCTTTCGCATCGTCATGCCCCAAGCAGGCCGGGGGCGCCAAAAGCTAGCGGGGAAATGAGCGCCAGATTCCAGCGATAGAGATATTCTCGCGCCGCGGCTTCGTCGATCGTGCGGCCCTGGTCGATGCGCACGGCGAGGCGAATGACGGTGTCCATGCCGGGGACGCGCGGCATGTCGGCGCAGCGATCCCACGATCGCAGGATCGCCAAGGCTTCGACCGCTTCGTCTTTGCGGCGTTCGAAAGCCTGGATCGGATAAGCGGTCATCGGCGCATCTCCTTAGAATGGGCAGTTGTCGGGGTCGTCGAACTGCGGATGGGCGGCCAACCAGGCGTTGAGCGACGGGCGGCGCTGATCGAACGGGCTCTCGCCGACCGCGACGACCTCGAAGCTTCCGTCGCCGCCGTTCTCGTAATCCTGGTCGGCGAGGCGCGCGGACTTCTTCCGCGCAAAGGCGTGGGTTTCGTAGAGACCCGGCTCGAGGTAGGCGCGGATGGTCGAATAGCCGTCGACCCCGCCGACGCGCTCCCACTCTCCGATGCGGTAAATCTGATAGGCCATGGATTGGCGTCCTCTCCGATAGAGCGTTGAGAGAGACGGGGTGGCCAAGGCCTCCCCGTCGTGGAAGCGCTCAGAACGGGATGTCGTCCGAATCGTCGCCGCGCCCCGGCCGCTTCTCCTGCGGCTCGTCGGGGCTGTTGTCGTGATGGTTTGGACCCTTGGACAGGCGCTCGATGCGTTCACCAGCGAGTGTGACGCCGTAGAACGTTTCTCCGTCCTTCTCCCACTTCGTTTGGCCCATCGAGCCCGAGGTGAAGACGAGATCGCCCTTGACGATGTTGCGCTTGACGTAGCCACGGGTGGACTCGCCGAAAACGGTGACTTCGTTCCAACGGGTGCGCTCGACCCATTCGCCGCGATTGTCCTTGCGGCTGAAGCTCGATGCGATGTTGACGCGCAGGGTCGTGCCGACCTGCCTGATTTCGCCGACCCGGCCTATGATCGTGAATTCTGCAATCGTGTTCATGGCTTCATTCCTCTTTCCATCTCCTCGGGCCTTCGGCTCATGCCGTCGGTCCCTCGGGTGCGGCTCGAAGGAAGTCGGGCGGGCCGGGCCCGCACCCGCGAGGCACGAGCGGGCCGAAGCGTTGAGCGAAGGACGGCGGAGGGCGGGGATTTTGTCGCGCGAGGAATTCGGCCTTCAGGCCGAAGGGGAAAATCGTCGAACGGAGCCGTTGCGGCCCGGCTTGTCCGGCTTCATGGCCGCCCTGAAAACCCGAGGGACCGCACGAGCATGGGGCGAATGCTCGTTCCTATTTCCTCATGTGTTTCTGGCTTGCTCTCTTCTTCAGTTCGTTCTTCTTTTGCAAAACCCTACATCTTGTGTTGACGGTGTCGGCCAACGCTGGTAATTGTTCATGGTTTGTTCGTTGGAGCTTTCCATGCGTTACGAAACCCTGACCTTGGGCGGGAATGTCATCCGCTTCCCGGTGGAAGTGCGGGCGAAGCCCTCGATCGATCTTCTCATCGATGTCGCGCCGGATTCGCGTGAGGTCGAGTTGATCGCCGAGGCGTTCGGTTTCAAGGAGCCGGACCCGGAGGGGCGGGCGAAGGCCGATCGGAAGATGGCGGAGCAGATTGCGGAGATGGCGATGGAATTGCCCGTCGACCGGAAGGAGCGGCGGGCGGCGTTGAACGCGCTCCTGAAGCCGTTCGTCGATCGCGCGGTCGCCGCATGCGCCGAGGCGCGACAGGCGTCGCTGCGATCGGACGCGGACAACGAGAAGTTTGCCCAGGCGCAGATGGACGGCGGCTACTGGTTGGCGCCGCTAAGAGAGGCTGCGGACTATTGGGCGGTCGAGGCGGCGCGGCTAAAGATCGCGGCACATGAGGCCGCGCAGGCGGCCCATGGCGCGGGGCGGGCGATCGAGTTCGCCAAGCGCGGCGAGGCGTGGCGGCCGTCGAACGCCGAGGACGACATGAACGCGCTAATCGCGGCTCAGAAGGCGCTGGTCCAATAGGGCGTCGGCCGTTCTCTTAGGTAAGCGCGCCGTCTTAAAAATAGCGATTCCTGTTCGCGCCGCTCTCCTCGACCCTGAGTCTCGGGAAGTCGAGGAGATGGATAATGGCGTCAGGATATCGGTCTGTCCTCTGGCGGCGCGCCGCCAGGACGGACAAGCGGAAGGCGAGGCGATCGGTTGAGTGGCTTTGGCCTCTGATCGCGCCGGTCGGGTTTGGGATTGTGGTGGCGTGCGGCGAGAGCTGGGCCGACCCGCAGGTTATCTCGCCGAGCGGGCTTCCGGCCCAGGTGCGGCCGACCTATCCGGAGCCGGGCTTGCCGGCGTTCAGCTTTCCCCAAGGTGGGGTGATCCAACAATCTGGCGCCGGATCGGGGACAGGCGGAACGCAAGGAACCTCGGGAACACCAGGAACTCCTGCGACGGGAGAGCAAGCGTCTACAGCCACGTTGGCGAACTATCAGCAATATGTCGGGTCTTACTACGGCGCCAACGAGCAATGCGTCTCTTTGACGCGCGATTTCGACTCGTCGTTGGCTCCCTCGAGCCAATGGCAACAGGGCGAGCAGGTGGAAGGCGCGACGGATATTGCGCCGGGTACGCCGATCGCGACGTTCAACTTTAATGGCGCCTATGGTCCGCCGGACAGTCCAGGTGGCGAATCCGGCGTCAGTCATACCGGCATTTATCTTGGACAGGACGCGAGCGGCGTTCAGATCCTCGATCAATGGTCAGGGTCTGGCGGCGCGTCAATCCACACCATTCCGTGGAGCACGTGGGGTGGAAACACGGCCGAGGCCGGCAGTCACTATTACACAATCAAGTGAGAGGTTTCGTGATGCGAAAAGTTCTGTCCCTTCTGGTGTTGAGCATGTTGTCCGGTCCCGCCTTGGCGGCCGACAGCGTTCCAATCGCGTCGGTGAAGGCTTTGGCCGCGTTGGACAACAATGGTGGTTGGCGTCCGATCTTCGACAACACGCCGACTCCGCTCATGCGCCGATACTTTTCGCCGCCGTTCAACCAGGCGTGGACGGCGGCGATGAAGCACAACAAGGAGTTTCCTGTCTTCGACGCCGATCCGCTGACGGGCGAGCAGAACGACGGCGGGATCAAGTCCGTTTCGGCGAAAATGGACGGGCCGAACCGCGTCGCGGCGACAATGACGTTGAATGATGGGTCGGAGCGGTCGGTGGTTTTTGTGATGCTCCATTCCGCGGCGGACGAGTGGTTCATCAACGACGTCATTTATCCGCACCAGAAGTCTTTGCGCGTGGTGCTTGACGAGGCCGGTCGCTGAGACGCCGGCAGAGTTCGCCGGCGTCTGCGCCCAGCGGGAGTCGCCGATGGGCGCCGGCCTGGTCGGGCCGCCACATGGCCGTGCGCATGCAGCTCCGTGTGGGGATGGGCGCAGGAGCCGCGCGAAGCGCGGCCCTCGCCTGCCCGCCCTCGGCGGCTCCCGTGTGCCCTGCGCTGGTCCCCGGGCCAGCGAGCAAACCAATCCGCCTCCCGCGGCCGGGAAGGGTGCATTGAACGTCGGTTTTTGGGGTGGCGGATGGGGTGAAAAAAGGGCGCGAAAAAAGGTGCGAATTTCGCTGTTCGTGTTCGCGCCGTTGGCGCGGACCATCGAGGCCTCTGACCAAGAGGAGGCTTCATGTCTGCGAGATCGCGAAAAACAGTCTGTTTGCAAAATGGATCGCCGCCTGGCGGGCGGCGATGGCTATGGTTGGTTGTGGGGGCGTCGGGAGTGCTCGCGGCGCATGCGGCGAGCGCCGATCCGCAGGTCATTCTGCCGCAGGGGCTGCCGGTTCAGGTCAAGCCGACCTTCACGGAGCCTGGCTTGCCGCAGTTTACGTTTCCGACCTCGGGCGGATCGTTGCTTGGCGGGTCGGCCGACACCGGCAGCGGCAACGGGAGTGGGGATGGGAGCACGAGCTCCGGCGGCGGAAGCACCGCCGGTAGTGGCGACGCTTACAATTCGATGATGGCGCAGAGTTGGGGTTCGTCTGCGGCCAGTGCGGCGGGCGCGATGGGCATTAGCGCGACGGCGCTCGCGGCGACCTGTGCGATGGAGTCCAATTGCCAGAACGTAGGGTCTTCGGGGGGGAGCAGTGCGACCGGCGCGTTCCAGATGATCAGCTCGACCTACAATGCGGATATTCAGGGCGCGGTCGCATACGATCCCAGCATCGCCGGGACAATTGTCTCCGGAAGCGCGGGCGCGATGGATCCTGGAACGGAAGCCTATGCGGCGGCTTATGAGTTGCGGCAGGATGCCTTGACGCTTGAGAACGACAAAATCGCTGATCCCACCGTGTTACAGGTGCGAGCGATGTATCAGTTCGGTGCTGGTGCTGGTCCAGGTGTCGCCGCCGCGGCCGATGACGCCAATATTGCCGAACTCACTGGCTTGAGCGCTGCATCGTTGGCTGCGAACGGGCTGAATTCGTCCAGCACTGTGGGTCAGTGGCGCCAGACGATTGTCAATAAACTTGGGTCCGCGACGGCGAACCAAAGCGTTCTGCAACAATAGGAGAAAAGACATGTACAAAGGGCGATCGACATTGGCGCTTGGGCTGGCGTTGGCCTTTATTGGCAGTTGTGCGCATGCGGAGCGGCTTCCGCCGGGCAGTCCGCTCTCGGGGTATCAATGTTATCACATCGACGCCGCGGCGTTGAAGTTGACGGCCGAGGACGCGTGGGAAGGGAAAGGCTTTCCGTCGATGTTCGATGGCCCATCGGCGGACAGCGGCAAACTGGGCGTTGCGTCGGGTCTGGTCTACGTCGCCTGGCCGTTACAGAAGGAAAATGGGTTTGTTCGGGTCCTGAGTTTTGGCGGCGACGTCGGATGGATTTCGGAGGCTGTGATCAGGCCACTATACAGAGACCCAGGATCGAAAGGCGGCTGTATTTTGTCGTGGCATGGTAATTTGGTGCAGTTCCATCTGGATCCCGGAGCGAAGGCATGGTTGTTCCGGGATGGTCACGACATTCCAGTGGACAAGTATCTGGAGCGGTCGTCGCATTCGCAATAAAAAAGCCCGTCGACTGTGGTGGTCGGCGGGCTTTTGAGTAGGTTCTATCGTCCGAAGATGCGCTCCAAGTCTACGAGGCTTGGAGCGTGGGCTGCGGCGTAGAGATAACGACGCCAGGCGCTCTCGCTCCATTGTTTGGGATCGCGATCGCGCGGGTTGCGGCGGCTGGCGGCGCGTTCGCACTCGAGGATGAGGTCGACGCCGCAAAGGTCGGCCGCTGCGTCACGGCGGGCGCGATAGGAGCGGTGGTCAGCTTGGGCCATGCCGCACCTCCTGTGTCGGTTCTGACAGGAGGCGCGGCGGCGAGTCGGTCGGCAGTCGGACCGAACGACCAAGTTCGTCGCCGCGCCGAAAGGCTTCCTCAATGAGGTCGCGGGTGCTGGCTTTAAGGGGTCGGAACTCGGAAAGATGTTTGGCGACGCCTGAGGCGATGCGATCTGCAGCGGTCATGGGGTAAACTCCGGTTATGAGCGCGGGCGCTCGCATCGCGGCGCCCGCGTTCTTCACGATGGGGGATGAGCGGCTTGGGCTTACTCGGCCGCCGCTGCATGGCGGCGCGGAGTGCGAGTGCGCGTTTGAACGATCGGTCGATTCTCGTCGGCGAGATGCGCGTTCTCATACAAGTCTGCGCTGTCGAGTTCGGCATCTGGTTGCGGTTCGAGGCGATCCTCATCCGCGCCCGGAGCTTCATCTGCGCCCTCGCTGGTCTCGTCCGATCCGTCGTCGTCGTCACCGTAATTCGACCAATAGTCGCGCGGGGCTTCTGAGTGGTGGGCGATCTCGGCTTGGGAGAGAGCGAAGAGCGCCGCCGGATGGACGTAAGTCGAGCCGGCGGCTTCCGTGACGACGGCTGCGCGAGTGTCCTTGACGCGCTGGCGCGGCTGGACGTTCAGGCTCAATCCGACTCGTTCGATGGCAGCTTTCGAGAGGCAGCTAAGGAAGTCCTCGGTCGCCATATTGCCGAGGTGAACGTCGGCGCCGATCGCGTCGCCGGCGATGCGGGCCGGAAGGCCGCTGTCGCCATGTCCGAGCGAGCAGGAGAGGACATTGGCGAGCGTCTGGCGCGCAACGACCCGCAGGCGTTCGAGGTCTTGGCTTAGGCGGCCGCCCTCGGTGATCGACTGAACGAGCTTTGTGCGGGTAGGAGTGCCGGAACCGCCGTGTGTCTGGATGGAGACGTTGCGGGCGTTCAAGGCAAGGATGAGCAATCCGATTAGGGTTGCGTCATCGATAGGGTTCGCTTCGAGGCCCTTGACCAGCGCCTCGGTGCGCAACGCGCCGATGATCTCCGTGCCCTTGTAAGTGATCTCGGGCCGGGTTTTCTTCGGCGCGGGAGCCTCGTCCTCGTTGTTGTGGCTTGCGCGGCCCTTGCCTTTCTTCGTTTCCGCCTCGGGCATGCGGAAGACGATTTCGTGGATCGTGCCGTCGCGCGGGTGGATTGTGAAGCCGACCTGATCGCCCTTCTTCGGCTTCGTCCAGGTGCGTTGCGCCTTCGGCGGCAGTTTGGCGTTTCCGTACTCGTCGGTCTCAAGCAAGACGCCGTTCTTCGGCATGTGGGCGTCGAGCCAGGCGCGCTGTGCCGACGCGAAAGCCTCGCCGTCGACAGTGAAGCGATTGTCCCCGTCTCCCTCGGCGAAGAGGTCTTCCTGCCAGACGATCGCGAACGCGGCCCGTTCGTCCTCGGCGAATTTTGCATCCTTCGCGAAGAAGCGAGTCTTTTCGAGCGCCTGGGAGACCCGCCACCAAACCGCGCCCTCGCCCTTCTTCGGCTTGAGCTTCTTCCAGGCGGCGGCCTGGTCCTCGCGCGGCGCGGAGGCGATGGTGCGCAATTCCCTTTCATTCGGCATGTCCCCCGCGCCGATCTGGTCGAGGATGGCGGGATGGACTGTTGCGAGGAGCCGCAGCTTGCGGATCTGGCGCAGGGGAACCGCGAGCGCGGCGGCGATCGCGTCTTCTGTCCAGTTTTCCGAAGCGAGGCTTTCGATCGCCCGCCAGAGGTCGACGGTGGCCATAGGGGCGCGTGCCACGTTTTCGACGACGCTGCGCATCCGGTCATGATCGTCTGGATCTTTGACCAGGACGTTGATTTCGGGGAGGCCGAGCTCGATGGCTAAGCGCACGCGGCGCGAGCCGTAGACGATGGTGAGATCGCCGTCTTTTTCGGAGACGGTCGGCGGCTGGATGACGCCTACGATCTTGATTGTGGCCTTTAGTGCCGCGTCCGACATTTCGCCGGGCTGGATTTTGCGTGGGTTGTTGGTGTTGGCCTTGATGATTCGAGGATCGACGCGACGCAATTCCATCTGAATTCTCCTGATTTCTCGTCTTCGAGACCTTTCTCGAAGATGAAACCCAGGAGAGCGCGGGCGATCCGGCCGGGGCAAAGGCGGCGCGTAGCGCCGGGATCCGGACGCCTAGCGAAGCGGCGGGAGGAACCCACCCTTTGCCGCGGCCGGGCGTCCCGTGCTTCCGATCTCGTTTGTTCTTCGTTTCTGCATTTGAAGCGCGTTTTGTCTGACGCTTGGGCTCACTTGCAATGCGTCATGAGGGGGAGACTCGCCTGTCGCCCAGCTCTATCACCGATAGCATCGGCTTTGTCGGCTTGTCCCGTCGGGATCACGTGGCAAGGAGATCGTCTTGCCCGTGCGGAAGAAGAGGGCGGTGAGTCAATGGGCATAGGGTCGGGGGGTGGCCGTGCTCCGTACTTCTCCTGCAGGCGAGCGAGCGTCGCGAGCTCGCGCCTGCGAGTGGCGTCGGCCTCGAGCATACGGAAGATGTCGATCACTTTGGAGGCGCGCAGTCGGCGTTTGACCGCGTCTTCGACGTCGGAGAAGGTGAAGGTTGGGTCGCCGAAATGCGGCCAGCTCAGGGTCTGTTCTAGGAAGACGATCTTATCGAAGTCGCGTTCGAAGAAGGCGCCATAGAAGCCCGTCAAGTTTCCGTGAGCAATATGACCAAACGTGTTGCTCAGGCGGCGGTAGAAGGGTTGCGTGAAGCTCTGTCGGGGAAATTCGGCGGCGATGAACTTCATCAGCGCATTGGCGAATTTGGCCTTGTCGTCGGCGCTGGCCCATTGCGTGGGCATGAATTCCGCGGCGGTGAAGGCAGGGATCGTGAGCGCGCGGACAGTTGCTGCGGGCAGCATGGGTCGGTCTCCTCATAAGAAAGGTTTTGGGAAGGGTGCGCGTCGATCGCGCGAACCGGGAGATCACGCTGCGGCGTTGCTCTCCGGGCCGGGCGTGTCGTTGGTGGTCTTGGCTAGCGAAGCATCGAGTTCGGCCATTTCGGCGCGCTTTTCCTCGAGTTCCGCTTCATGCGGAAAGGCGTCGCCGAGGCGGGCCTTAAAGCCGGGCAACCAGTTGGAGACTTCGGTGACGGTGCGGCGCTCCTCGGCGAGCTCGACCTCGAAGCGGCCGAGCGCCGATTCGAGGCGGGAGACGAAGCCGAGCGGGGTCACGTCCTTTTCGCAATCGATGGCGTTGGATGACTTGAGCGCGCGGTCGAATCGGAGCTCGATGTCGTCGAAGTAAGTGGTCCTCGCGAGGATGGTGAAGCCGCCGATCGCCGCGATTGGCGCGGTCGAGCCCGGCTTTTGCGGCTTCATCTTGCGGATGAAGCCGATCAGCGCCCGGCCCGCCGCTTTGCGCTCGGTGAATCGCTGCTCGCCGACCGTCATTGTGAAGGCGTCGCCGCGGGTCGGGATCCTTCGGGCGAAGTCCTGCGTGATCGCGTCGATCCGGCGAGTTGCGTCTTCAAGCTGCTTTTCGCCCGAGCCGATCCTGCGTCTGATCGCGAACTGATCGTCGAAATGGCTGTCCCGCAGCCGCTCGAGGCGGGCGATTTCTGAGGCGATGCCGGCCTTGCGCATGAGGCGTTCGTCGCCGGAGGCGATCGCTTTGGCGAGGGCGAACTGGTTGGCCTGCGAGCCCGCGTCCTCGATCCGGCGGACGGAGCGGTCGCCTGACATGGCTGCGTCGATGAAGCGGGCTTTCCGCTCGAGGATCTGCCAGCCGGTGGCGTCGACGCTGCGCTTGGTGGCATAGGCGTAAAGCTCGATCTCCTCGTTCTCGTTGCCCTGCCGCTCGATCCGGCCCTCGCGCTGTTCGATCTGCGAGGGCAGCCACGGCACATCGAGATGGTGCAGGGCTTTCAGGCGCCGCTGGGCATTGACGCCGGTGCCCATGGTTTCGCTGGAGCCAATGAGCACGCGGACCTGGCCGCCGTTGACCGCGTTGAACAGGCGCTGTTTCGCCGAGGACTTCTTGTGATCCTGCATGAAGGCGATCTGGCTAGCCGGCACGCCACGAGCGACCAGGGAGTCCTTGATCCAGCGATAGGCCGAGAAGCCACGGGTTTCTTCGGCGGCGAGCGTGCCGAGATCGGAAAAGATCATTTGCGCCGCGCCGGGGAGGGCGTAGGGCACGCCATCGGCCCGGGTGTAGCGATTGTTCGCTGTTTGTTCCCAGATCGTGAAAACCTTGTCGATGAGGGCGTTGAGCTTGTTGTCAGGGTCGGTGCCGCTCCCCGGTCGGACAAAGCGGAGGTCGATCGCGGCGTGGCGGCCGTCGGTGATCACCGAGAGCAGGATGTCGTCGCCCTTCTGCGGCTTCCTCTGACGTTGCTCGATCGCCTTGATCCGCTCCGCCAGGTGACGCTGATAGCCGAGGAAGGCCTCGCTCGCCGGCGCCGCGACGATTTGCCGGCGCCCACCCGCGATCGCCGGCAGCTTCAGATATTGGCGGAGGTCGGACTTGAGGACGACGTCGGTCACCATGCGATAGATCGCCATCAAGTCGGGGACGTTGACGAACTCGCAGAATCTCGTGACCGGCTTGTAGAGGCCGGACGGCTGAAGCTCGAGCTCGGTCCTCGTCTCCCCGAAACTTGCTGCCCAGGCGTCGAACTGGTGGATCTGTAGATCCTCAAGCGCGCTCGGCTGGACGAAACGTTGCACGGTGAAGAGTTCGGCCAGCGAATTGGTGATCGGCGTCCCGGAGGCCGCGACCAGCGCTCGTCCGGGATTCTTCGTGGAGTCGATGAACCGGACCTTCACGTAAAGGTCCCAAGCCCGTTGCGAGCCTTCCGGATCGATGCCCTTCAGCGTGGTCTGGTTGGTGGCGAAGGAGAGCTTGCGGAACTCCTGCATTTCGTCGACGATCAGCTGGTCGACGCCGATCTCGGCGATCGTCAGCATGTCGTCCTTGTGCGACTTGAGCCGGTCGAGGTCCTCTTCGAGCCCTTCCTTCATCCGCTCGATGCGCTTGCGCGAGAGACGGTCGGCGCCGTCGACGCGCTCGAGGAGGTCGGAATAGGACTGGATCTGATCGGCGATCAGCTGGCGTTCAAACTCGGCCGGAGCGGGGATGAACTTGAACGCCGAATGGGTGATGATGATGCAGTCCCATTGCGCGGTCGCTGCTCTCGCGAGAAACCGTTGGCGCTTGTCCTTGACGAAATTGGTCTCATCGGCGACCAGGATTCGAGCGGCCGGATAGAGCTGCAGGAACTCGCGGCTCGCCTGGGCGAGGCAATGGCCGGGCACGACCATCATCGCCTTGGTGATGAGGCCGAGCCGCTTCTGTTCCATGATCGCAGCGGCAAGGCTGAAGGTTTTGCCGGCCCCGACCGCGTGGGCGACATAGGTCGTGCCGGAGGCGACGATCCGCCAGATCGCCCGCTTCTGGTGGGCGTAGAAGCTGATGACGCTCGAGGCGCCTGGAATCGTCAGATGCGACCCGTCGAAGTGACGCGGGACCAGGTTGTTGAAGCGATCGTTATAAATCCGGGCCAGCCGGTCGGCGCGTTCGACGTCCTTCCATACCCAACTCTCGAACGCGGCTTTGATCTTCGCCAGCTTGTCCTTGGCGGCTTCGGTGTCGGCGGCGTTGAGGACCCGTTTCTTGACCCCGTCCTCTTCGAACTCGTCGTAGATCTGCGGCAGCGAAGCGTTGAGCGCGTCCATCAAAAGTTCGCCGGCGTGGCGGCGAGCGGTGCCCCAGTCGGTTGAGGAGCTCGCGAGGCCAGCGAAGGCGTTGACGCTGAACGACCAGCTCGCGATCTCGACCGTGTGATAGACCGGCGTTTTGACGCCAAGGACCTCTTCCGCGAAGGAGGACACGACATCGGCCGGGATCCACGGCGCGCCCAGGCGGGCGGTGATGTCGGAGGGTTTTAGGTCCTCGGGCAGGGTGTTTTCGAGCGCCGCGACATTGCGTTGATAGCGCGCGTCGAGCGCCGCGGCGGCCTGGGCGGCCGTGAGCTTGTCGCGGACCTTGCCCGAGAGATAAGCGTCAGCCGTCACCCAGGTGTCTCGGTTGAGGGCGATGGTCGGTTGGGGGTCGAGGAAGATGCGCTCGCCCAGTTCGGCGATTGCCGTCTCGCGCGACCGGCCGAGAAGCTCCGCGATGCGGTCGAGATCGACGAGGCCCGTTTCGTGCAGGGTTACGGCGAGGGCGTCCTCGGCCGTCTCAATTAGCGGCGTCGTCTCCGGATGGAGCACGCGCTCGCGAAAGATCGGTCCATGCTTCGCCGTTCCGCTTTCGAGGTCGTAATCTTCGATCGAGGCGACGAGCCAGACGTCGGGGTCGTCGAGGAAGGGCTGAAGGTTCGGGCGACGGAAGGTCTCGCGCGTCTCGCCTTCGGCGGTCACGGTCTCGCTGATCGTCGTCAGGTTGATCGGGCCGAAGTTGCGGACGAAGAGGGCGTAGGCCGAGCGCAGCCGGATCTGCACCGATCCCCAGGGTTCATCATTCGCTTGGGTGCGCAGAACCTCGCGGACCGCGTCGCGCACCGCGATCAGACCCCGGATGATGCGGGCGTGCTTGGCTGGGATCCCCTCGGCGCCTTTGCCTTCGCGGACGCGAACGGGTTCCGGCTTGCCGTCGATGATCTGGACGAGCGCGCCCTCGTGGACGAGATAC
>Ga0209624_10000194_pt1 | contig 56096 bp, 47 predicted proteins | sample JacPinW_OM2H0_O1_FD_188565 | JGI IMG/M metagenome (GOLD analysis project Ga0209624, IMG submission 188565) | Forest soil microbial communities from Algoma, Ontario, Canada - Jack Pine, Ontario site 1_JW_OM2H0_O1 (SPAdes) (version 2) | ecosystem: Environmental > Terrestrial > Soil > Boreal... | reverse complement strand
GCTATCTGAAATCGAGGCCCTGGCCTCATTCTCCGACGCGGCGGCCCCGGCGGTGACCCGAATTGTTTTCACGCCGACCGATCTCCGGGCTCGGGCATGGATGAAAGCGCGTTGCCAGGAGGCTGGCCTCGCGGTTCGGGAGGACGCCGTCGGAAATACCTTCGCACGATGGAATGGTTCGAACCCACAGGCGGCCGGAGTCGGTACCGGATCGCACATCGACGCCATTCCGAATGCAGGGAAATACGACGGGGTCGTGGGAGTGTTGGGAGGTTTGGCGGCGATCCGGGCGTTACGGCAGAGTGGCTTTAGCCCGAAGCATTCAATTGAGTTGCTGGTTTTTACTTCCGAAGAACCAACCCGTTTCGGAATCGGATGTATCGGAAGCCGGCTTTTGTCGGGCACTCTCGCTGCGGATTCCGCGCGAAAAATAACCGACCAGGATGGAGCGACGCTGGACGAGGTTCGCCGCGGAGCTGGTTTTGCCGGCGATGTCGCCGATGTAAACTTGCCAAACGGCTACTATAAGGCATTCGTCGAACTACACATTGAGCAGGGGCCGCTGTTGGAACGGCAGCAAATTCCCCTCGGCATCGTTACGAAAATCGCTGCACCGGCGAGTCTCCGCATTCTGATCGAGGGATCGGGGGGACACGCCGGAGGATTGTTGATGCCCGATCGCCGCGACGCGCTCTGCGCCGCCGCCGAACTCATCCTAGCGGTTGAGAACAGCGCGCGTTCAAGCGGAGCGATTGACACGGTCGCAACCGTGGGCATCTGTGATGTCTTTCCCGGCGCGGTCAATAGCGTTCCCAATCGGGTACGCCTGAGTGTGGACGTTCGCGACACCGATCTTCAGCGCCGCGATCTTGTGATGCGCACGATTGAAGCCGCGGGTCATGCAATTTCAGTCAAGCGGCAGGTATCGATCCAGAACCAACTGCTGAACGCCGACGCACCTGCCAACTGCGCTCCCGCAGTCATCGAAGCGCTTTCTCAATCTTGCCGTAAGCACGAACTGAACTTCCTTCCCCTGGTCAGCCGTGCTTATCATGACTCTCTTTTCATCGCGCGCATCGCGCCGGTCGGCATGTTGTTTATCCCGTGCCACAATGGATACAGTCACCGTCCCGACGAATACGCATCCCCTGAAGATATCGTCCGCGGAACCCTTGTGTTGGCCGAAACTCTGGCGGCTTTATCCAGCTAAAGCATCCGCACCGGCTTCGACTACGGTGCGTGAGGAATGTTGGATTCTCGTTCCCCCCAATGTTCCACCAGATCCCGTACGACCTTATCGGCGACGATCTGCGCCGCCTCCAGAGCCGGAATATAGGCCGAGTAGTTGCCGGAAACCATTTCTTGCAGACTGTCCGCCACCGGCACGCCCGGGGGTTCGCGGTCGTAGTTGCTGACCGTGCGCAGCACAAGCACTCGCTCGAGATCGACCCGCCCAGCCTGGCTAAGGAATGTAAGCGCCTGCATCGTTGCCGAATCCTCCATGGCCGCGACCATGTAATTTCCTTTTCCCATGGTGTAGTAGCGAGTCCAGGCATTGGCCCAATCGTCCAGCTTCGAGCCATGCCAGAACGTGCTGGCCGACAAAGTATCGCCTCTGGTCACAAACGGCGCCTTCATTGCATTGGGAAAGCCGGCAAACCGCGCCCGCGACTTGCGTAAGGCGTCAGAATCGGCGAGCGACACATCTTGCGTGAGGTGGAAGGCCCAACGAACCAGGCTTGGATTCAACGTGTACATTTCCCCGTAGCTGTCATCGGCGGGCGTCTCGTAGGGGGTGGCCTTCCGCAGCGGAACGTAGCCGGTCGGCCAAGTGGCAGGGATTTGACGGGCATCGATTTCAAACGCCAGATCGCCATCGACAACGTGATCTACCCAAACCGCCGACCCGACCGACACATCCGCCGGGTCTCCGCCGCCAATGCCCGCGACAATCCAATATGCCTTGGAGAAATCGAATCGCGGGTCGAGTCCCACTGCCATAACGGAGGCAGCGGCTTTCGCGGTTCCAACTCCGGTGACCATTCCGATCACACCGTCCTGGTTGAGACGCAGGTGGTGATAGCCGGCCGGCAAGGGAACGATTCGGTCGAGATGCTCACGCTCCACCCAGAGCTGAAATTCGCCGGGAGTGTCGCCGGTGTCTTCACCGCGTTCAAACATCGTGACGATAACGACTTTGATACGGATCGCCGCAACCGCAGGCGCCGCGGCCGGGTCAGAAAGATGGCCAGAACTGAGCGCGGGTAGCGCGAGCGCAAAGACCAGCCGCCGGGCAAGACTGCACATGAAGTCTCCGTTCACTCACTCAATTTCAGAAAGACCTCTTTAACGCGGATGATTCACGGATCCTGGCGTAGCCGGGCTTGATGGCGGAATAGATGAAACTCAAGCGCTCTTTGTAGGGCAAGAAAGAGCTTTTCATCGCGTTGATCGTAATCTTTTCGAAGTCGTCCAGAGTCAGACCAAACGTGTCCGCGGCCGCTTCAAATTCCTGACTCATGGTGGTGTTGCTCATCAGCCGGTTGTCCGTATTCAGAGTGACACGAAATTTCTCCTGATAAAGAATCCTGAAAGGATGCGCAGCCAAGCTGGGCGTAGCGCCGGTGTGCACATTGCTGAGAAGGCAGATCTCCAACGGGATGCGCTTGTCCAGAACATATTGCGCCAGGTCACCCAACTTCACTGCCTTGCCGTCGACCACGGCAATATCATCAATCAATCGCGTCCCGTGCCCAATGCGGTGCGCCCCGCAATACTGAATCGCCTGCCAGATCGATTCTTTTCCATAGCCCTCGCCGGCGTGAATCGTGATGTTGAAATTCTCGCGCTGGATGTAGTGAAAAGCGTCCACATGCTTCTTGGGAGGATACCCACCTTCCTCGCCCGCCAAATCGAAGCCCACCACTCCGCGGGCACGAAAATCAACCGCAAGTTCCGCCATTTCAAGCGAGGTGTTCATGTTGCGCATGGCGCAAATGATCAGACCGGAGGAAATCCCGAAGTCTTTTCGTCCTCGTTCCAACCCCTTCAGCACCGCGGAGACGATCTGCTGATGGGTCAGTCCTTTCTGGGTGTGAAAAACCGGTGCAAAGCGAGTTTCAAAATACACAATCCCATCTCGACTCAGGTCTTCGGCCTGTTCGTATGCGATGCGCTGCAGCGCATCCTCGGTCTGCATCACCGCAATCGTGTGCGCGAAGCCTTCCAGATATTTAGCGAGACTTCCCTGATTTGCTCCGCGGAAGAACCACTCCGCAAGCGGCTGCGGGGAATCGGTTGGAAGCTCTGTGTAGTTTGCGTCTCTTGCCAATTCAATCACAGTCTGTGGCCGCAACACACCATCCAAATGCTCATGTAAAAGGACTTTGGGAAGACTCTGCAAAAATTCTTTATTGAGTTTCATGGGATTTGATCCCTCCGCGATGCGGGTCCAACGAAGGGCTGAAAACGTTGCAAGATGATACACCACTTTTCGGATGAGGCTGCCTTTCTGTCCGGGGGTGAGGCATTCGCGAAGATTGGACTATTGCTATTGGCAGGGCAGCCTGCCATAGCTTAACCTACCCGCTTATGCCATTTACCAAAGCTCGCTTGCTGATCGCTCCCAGTCTAATGTTGGGTCTAATGTTGGGTCTAACGCTGGGTTTAATGCCGGGATGCACACCGGCGATATGGGCGCAGTCTCCGTTCACCCTGGAGCAGGTCCTGAGTTCGCCTTTTCCCAGCGAGCTGGTGGCGGCAATGCACGGCAGCCGCGTGGCGTGGGTCTTCGATGCAAAAGGAGTACGCAATGTGTGGGTGGCTGACGGTCCCGACTTTATTCGTACTGCCCGCCCCATGACTCACTACAGCGCCGACGATGGCCAGCCCATCGCCAGCTTGCGACTGACACCCGACGGCAAGACGGTGCTTTATGCGCTGGGCAGCGAACTAAACGAAGCGCAGGAGAGCGCCAACCCGGATAGTTCGACCAAAGGAGCCAAGCAGCAGGTCTATGCGCTGGACGTGGCTGCCAAACAGACCATGCCTCGATTACTGGGCGAAATGGGTTGCCCGGATGAGGGCTGCGAAGACATAGAGGTTTCGGCCGACGGCAAATGGGCGTTGTGGTCCGCGAAGAAGAAGTTATGGCTGGCCAGCGTGGACGGCAAACAGCAGGCCAAGGAACTGGCTTCGGTTCGCGGGGCGGCGGTTGAGCCGAAATGGTCACCCGATGGTAAACATATCGCGTTCGTCAGTGAGCGTGACGGCCATAGCTTTATCGCTCTATACGATTTCGATGGCGACTCCATCCGCTACCTGGCGCCCAGCGTGGACAAAGATTCTATGCCACGCTGGTCACCGGATGGCAAGCGGATTGTTTTTGTGCGCACCGCCGGAGATGAGCAGAAGCAGCCGCTGATTCCCGTGCGCCCCCGGCCCTGGTCGCTGTGGATTGCGGATTCGGTAACCGCAACGGGTCGCCTCTGGTGGCGCAGCGGCGAAAAGCCGGAAGATTCTCTGCCCGAGCTCAGCGAAGGTGGTTCTCTCAACTTTGCGGCTGACGGACGTGTGATATTTTCCTCGGAGCAGGATGGGCGCAACCACTTGTACTCCATTGCCGCCAGCGGCGGCGCGCCCGCGGCGCTCACACCCGGCGACTTTGACGTGGAGGACGTGACGCTCAGCGCGGATAAGGCGTGGATCATTTATTCGTCAAATCAGGGCGACGTCGACCGCCGGCACTTGTGGCGCGTAGCAACATCCGGCGGAACGCCGCCAGAGGCCTTGACGACCGGCGAAAGCATCGAGTGGTCTCCGGTCGAGAGCGGGGATGGCAAGGGCATTGTTTGTCTGGGCTCCGCGGCTACATCCCCTGCGATGCCCTATGAAGTCAGGGCGCACGGTCGCGAAATGATTGCCAAGCAGGCGCTGCCCAGTGACTTTCCTTCTTCGGCGCTGGTAACGCCCAAGCAAGTAATTTTCCAGAGCGAAGACGGACTCACCCTGCACGGCCAGCTTTTCCTGCCGCAAAATTCCCAGGGCAAGGTTCCCGGGCTTGTCTTCATGCACGGCGGCCCCATCCGCCAGATGATGCTGGGCTTCCATTACATGGATTACTACCACAACGCGTACGCCCAGAATCAATACTTGGCCAGCCGCGGATACGCCGTTTTATCGGTGAATTATCGCCTCGGCGTGATGTACGGACGCGCGTTTCGAGAAGCCCCCAACAGCGTGTGGCGCGGAGCCGCGGAGTACAAGGACGTGGTTGCCGCGGGACGCTATTTGCAAACCCTTCCGAACGTTGACGCAGAAAAAATTGGATTGTGGGGCGGTTCCTACGGCGGGTTTCTGACTGCGATGGGTCTGGCGCGGAATTCCGATCTGTTTAAGGCGGGTGTAGATTTTCACGGCGTACACGACTGGAGCGTCTTTCTCACGGAGAGGCCGTATTTCGGGAATCTGGCACTGCGACCGCCGGACACCGACGCCGCGATCAGGCTGGCGTGGGAATCCTCGCCGGATGCCTATGTGAATACGTGGAAGTCGCCGGTGCTGCTCATCCACGGGGATGATGATCGCAACGTGCCCTTCAGCCAAACGGTGGACCTGGTGCAGCGGCTGCGCGCGCAACACGCACCCTTCGAACAACTCGTTATCCCGGATGAGATCCATGGTTTCCTGAGGTGGAGAGATTGGATACGGGCTTACGCGGCGACTGCCGAGTTCTTTGACCGGACTCTGAAACGCGGCGAGACCGTCGGGACTGGCGACTGAGTGGTGAACCTAGCCGCTTTTCACGCCTTGCATGGGCAGAGTCCATCCCTCTACCAGCTCTGTAAAGTAATGTGTTGGCCTCGGAATCCCGCGCCAATTCTCATATACTAGGGAATCCGCGCTGTCTGCAGCTTCATCCAATGCGGTGTCGCTGATGACGGCACGTCCAAAGTTCGCCCTATCCGGGTTGGAGACCAGTTAACAGATGTGGATTGTAGCGTTAGCTCTTAGGCGCCCTTATACGTTCGTGGTGATGGCGATAGTGTTACTGCTGTTGACGCCGCTCGTCGTTCTCCGCATGCCCGTGGATGTCCTGCCCGACATCAACATCCCCGTGATCAGCGTGGTATGGAATTACGCCGGGATGGCGCCGGAAGAAATCGCCGACCGTATTGTCTCCAATTCCGAACGCGGCCTCACCATTACAGTCAACGACATCGAGCACATCGAGTCGCAGTCGCTAAATGGTATCGGCGTCATCAAGATTTTTTTCCAGCCCACGGCGAACATCCAGACGGCTCTGGCGCAAACCACGGCGATGTCGCAGACCGTCCTCCGCGGCCTGCCCCCCGGAACGGTTCCACCTCTGGTCGTCACCTACTCGGCTTCCTCGACCCCGATTGTCCAGCTTGGATTGAGCAGCAAAACACTGCCCGAACAGCAGCTCTTCGACCTGGGTAACAATTTTCTGCGCACCCAGTTAGCGACCGTGCCGGGGGCGGCGACACCGTATCCCTACGGCGGCAAAATACGGCAAGTCCAAGTCGATCTTGATATGCCGCGGCTGCAGGCCAATGGCCTCTCGCCCAGCGATATCGTAAATGCTCTGAACGCCGAGAGCCTCATCCTTCCCGCCGGCACCGCCAAGATTGGCTCGCTGGAATATCAGGTCGAGATGAACGGTAATCCTCAGACCATCGCGGAGTTGAACGAGCTTCCCGTCAAGACGGTGAATGGTTCGACCATTTATATGCGCGACGTGGCGCATATCCGCGACGGTTTCGCGCCGCAAACCAACATCGTCCACATGGATGGGGTCCGGGGCGCTTTGATGTCGATGTTGAAAGTCGGCAGCGCGTCCACGATTACCATCGTCGAGGGCGTGAAGCGTATGGCGCAGCTGGCGTCTCAATCGCTCCCGCCGGAAATGAAGATCACCGCGCTGTTCGATCAGTCGCTCTTCGTGCGCGCATCCATTCGAGGGGTGATCACGGAAGGACTGACCGCGGCTCTTCTGACTGCGGCCATGATCCTGCTCTTCCTGGGGGACTGGCGTCCCACGATTGTCATCTCGATCTCCATTCCACTTTCCATTTTCGTCTCCATTCTCGTGCTCAGCGCGCTGGGGCAAACGATCAACATCATGACCCTGGGCGGTCTGGCGCTGGCGGTGGGAATTCTGGTGGATGACGCGACCGTGGAAATCGAGAACATCGAGCGAAATCTTGCCCAGGGCAAGGAGATGAAGCAGGCGATTTTGGATGGCGCGGCGCAGATCGCCGTTCCCGCTTTCGTCTCTACGATTTGCATCTGCATCGTGTTCGTGCCCATGTTTTTTCTGACCGGAGTCGCGAAATTTTTGTTTGTGCCGCTGGCGGAAGCGGTGGTCTTCGCCATGCTGGCCTCTTATTTCCTCTCGCGAACGCTCATTCCCACTCTGGTGATGTACATCATGCGCGGACACGAGCACCGGGCGGCGGGACCGAAGACTTTCATGGGACGCTTCCAGCGCGGGTTTGAGCGGGGCTTCGATAAGTTCCGCGGCGGCTATTATCAACTGCTGGAAACCGCGATCCAGCATCGCGGGTTGTTTGCCGGCGTGTTCCTTGCATTCTGTGTGCTCTCCCTGGGCTGGGTGTTTGTGTTGGGAGAAGATTTTTTCCCCTCGGTAGACGCCGGCCTCATACGCTTACACCTGCGCGGACGGGCGGGCCTCAGGGTAGAGGAAACAGCTCGACTTTGCGCGGAGGTGGAACAGTTTCTGCATCAGGATCTTCCCGCGGGCGAGATCGCTACCGTATTGGATAACATCGGGCTGCCGAACTCCAGCATCAATTTGTCCTACAGCAATTCGGGAGTGATCGGCACCAGCGATGCAGAAATTCTGATGGGCCTGAACGAGGAGCACCACCGTCCAACGGAAGAAATCGTGCGAGAGTTGCGACAGCAACTACCCAGGAACTTCCCCGGGGTCGAGTTCTTTTTCCAGCCAGCGGATATTGTCACGCAGATCCTAAACTTCGGATTGCCTGCGCCGATTGATATTCAGGTGATAGGAGCAGACCTGCAGAGTAACTACGGGATCGCCCAGGAGATTGCCAACAAGTTACGCCATGTTCCAGGTACGGCGGACGTGCACGTGCAGCAGATGCTGGGCTTGCCAACCTTGCATCTGAACATGGATCGCGATTTAGTAACTCAGGTGGGCATGAATCCGTACGACGTTGCTCAGACCGTGCTGGTTTCTCTTAGCGGCAGCTTCCAGACCGCACCCGCCTTCTGGCTGAATCCCAAAAATGGGGTTACGTATTCGGTCGCGGTACAGACTCCGCAGTACCACATGACGTCGCTGCAAGAGCTGATGAACATGCCGGTCAACGATCCCTCGGTAAAGAGTTCGCAGGTGCTGGGGAATCTGGTGCAGTTGACGCCCACGTCGCGGCCGGCAGTGGTTTCCCACTATAACATTCAACCAGTGATCGACGTTTACGAGAGCACCCAAGGACGCGATCTGGGAGCGGTGGCAAAGGAAACGACGAGGGTCCTGCAACCATTCATGGACCACCTGCCGCGGGGTACGCAGATTGTGGTGCGTGGACAAGTGCAAACCATGCAGTCCTCATTCGTTGGCTTGGGCATTGGCCTGATGGGGGCGATTTTGCTGGTCTATTTTCTGATCGTGGTGAACTTCCAATCGTGGCTTGATCCGTTCGTCATCATTACCGCCCTGCCGGGCGCACTGGCCGGAATCGCGTGGATTCTGCTGCTGACGCATACCACGCTCAGCGTGCCGTCCTTGACCGGCGCAGTGATGTGCATGGGCGTCGCGACGGCCAACTCTATTTTGATGGTATCGTTTGCGCGAGATCGCATGCAGGTGGGGGTGCCCGCCATACAGGCGGCGCTGGAGGCGGGTTACACCCGCGTGCGGCCGGTACTCATGACCGCGTTAGCTATGATTATCGGCATGTTCCCCATGTCGCTGGGCCTGGGTGAAGGCGGCGAGCAGAATGCGCCACTGGGCAGGGCGGTTATCGGAGGCTTGCTGTTCGCGACTGTGGCAACATTATTCTTCGTTCCCTGCGTCTTCGCCATGGTCCACGGCCGGCGAGAACGGCGGGCGCGAGTGCTGCAACAATCTTAAGGCCAAACAGACATAAGAAATCGAGCGAGCAATCATGCAGAAGGAACTAGAAGCGAAGCAAACGGTCGAGGAATTGCACCACGCTCCACAGGTAACTCCACCTCCGGAACTTCCGCCAGCCGCGCCGCGCAAGGTATTGATCATCGTCCTGCTGGTGGTGGTGCTGCTTGTGGTGAGCGGCGCCGCGAGTATGTTCAGCCGTAGTCGCGCCGGGCGTGCATTGGCCAAAGAAACAGAGCTTGATTCCGTCCCCACTGTCTCGGTGGTTCATCCCACGGCGGAAGAGCCCGATGAGGAACTGGTGCTTCCTGCATCTTTGCAGGCTTTCGAGGAGTCTCCCATTTATGCTCGCACCAACGGATACTTGCTGCGCTGGTACAAGGACATCGGCAGCCATGTAAACAAGGGCGAACTACTGGCGGATATCGATACGCCGGAAGTGGATCAGGAATTGTCGCAGGCTCGCGCCACCCGCCAACAGATTGCGGCGCAACGGGATCTGGCAAAAATTTCTGCCGATCGCTGGCAGAATCTGCGCAAGACAGATTCCGTCTCCCAACAGGAAGCCGACACGCAGTCGAGTTCATACCAGCAGGCCTTGGCCAACCTGGCCGCGGCCGACGCTAATGTCCGTCGCCTGGAGCAGTTGGAATCGTTCAAGCGGGTGTACGCGCCGTTTTCCGGCTTGCTCGTCAAGCGCAATGTTGATCCTGGCGCTCTGATCAATGCCGGGTCGGGGGGTGTAGAGCTGTTTATCCTTGCCAAGGTTGATCCTCTGCGCGTGTTCACCAACGTTCCCCAAGCCTACTCCCCCGCTATCAAGAATGGGATGCCCGCCTATATCACCCTGCAGGAGATTCCCGGGCAAAAGTTCAGAGGGACGGTAGCCCGCACCGCCGATGCGATTGATCCAACGACGCGCACTCTGCTTACCGAGGTCGATGTTCCCAACAAAGACGGCCGCCTGTTGCGAGGCTCTTTCGGCGAAGTACATTTTTCTGCAAAGAGCAATGCCAAAAAGGTTACCGTGCCGGTGAATGCGATGCTCTTTCGTCAGGAAGGGGCGCAATTGGCGGTGGTGGGGGCCGACAACAAAGTGCAATTGCGGCCCATTACGATTGGCCGCGACTATGGCACAACGCTGGAAATTCTAGGCGGGGTGGGCCTGGAGGATCGCATCATCATTAATCCCGCCGATTCCCTGGAAAACGGCCAGAGAGTCAATGTCGCCGTCGACAGCCAGGAAGGCAAGCATTCATGAAATGGCTGGTAGCGGCGGTGGTGGGCGTCAGCATGGGTTTCGCCGGATGTGCCGTGGGGCCCAAGTATCAACGTCCGCCGGTTCCATCTCCTCCGGCATGGAAGACGGAAGGCCCATGGCGCGAGGTCGCTCCGAAGGATGCGATTCCCAAAGGCGCGTGGTGGGAAATTTTCCACGAGGAAGAACTCAACCATTACGAGCAGCAATTACTGGTTGCGAACCAATCGCTCGCGGCTGCACGGAATCGCTTGGATCAAGCTCGTTCGCTGGCGCGAATCGCTTCGGCACCGCTGTTCCCCACGCTGAGCACAGATCCCAGTGCTTCGAGCAATCGATATTCCGCGAATCGTCCTGAAATCGTAGGTTCCACGACGGCGCTTACGCAGGGCTTATATGAGATTCCATTCGCACTGAACTATGAGGTTGATCTGTTCGGGCGGCTGCGAAAAAATCTGCAAGCCGCCAACGCGAACCTGCAAGGTACCGCCGCGGATCTGCAAAACGTCCAACTCGTCTTGAGCGCGGAACTCGCTGCTGATTACTTCAGCCTGCGCGAACTCGATGCCGAAACCCAGGTCGTGCAGGAGTCGGTCAAGATTCAGCAGCAAGGCATGGCCCTGGTAAACCATCGTCATGAAGGCGGAGTCGCTTCCGGGCTGGATGTAGCCCAACAGCAAACATTGCTTGACTCCACGGTTACGCAACTCTATCTGCTGAAGCAGCAGCGCGATCAATTTGAACATGCCATCGCCGCACTCACCGGATCCCCGGCGTCCTCATTTAATGTTCCCATCGCACCATTGCGCGCCGTTCCTCCATCCCTCCCCTTGGGAATGCCGTCGGATCTGCTGGAACGCCGGCCCGATATCGCTACCGCGGAACGAGCCATGGCCAACGAGAACGCACTCGTGGGAGTTGCCCGGACTGCATTTTATCCGCAGTTCACCATTTCTGGCGTGGGTGGCGTGCAAAGCATCACCTTGGGCTCATTGATAAGCGCTCCTAGTGTTTTCTGGTCGCTGGGCGGCGACTTGTTGCAGCCGATACTCAATGGCGGCCGCAATCGGGCCAACCTCGCCGCCAGCCAGGCCGCTTATCAGGAATCGGTCGCCAATTACCGCGAGTCCGCGCTCACTGCCTTCCAGCAAGTGGAAGATGGTTTGTCGGGACTCGATTCTTTATCTCGCGCCGCCGAGACCCAGAATGCGGCGGTCGCGGACGCACGCCGCGCGCTGGATATCGCGAACGATCGCTATGTCGGCGGACTGACTACATTTCTCGACGTCATTACCGCTCAAACTGTGCTGTTGACCAACGAACGCCTCTCGACCCAATTGCTCGGCCAGCAAATGGTCACCTCGGTTCTGCTGGTCAAAGCATTGGGCGGAGGCTGGGACGCATCGTCGATCCAGAACGTGCAAGTCCATCCGACGGCAACTCAGATTGTTCAACCCTGAATTGTTCAGACCTAAGTTGTTCAACCCTAAATTGCCAGACCCTGAAACGTTTCAGCCTAAAACCGCAAACCGAACGCGAACCGGTGTGGCGGTTAGGTCTTCTGACGTGAAGTGCCGGTTAGATTGAAGGCGGTATTCACTAAACCAACGTGCGAAAATGCCTGAGGGAAATTGCCTAACTGACGTTTTTCTATCGCATCATATTCCTCGGACAACAGGCCGACATCATTTCGAATTTCTAACAGACGCTCAAACATTCGCACTGCCTCTGGATGGCGGCCCTGCAACTCAAAATTGTCGGCCAACCAGAAAGAGCAAGGAAGAAAACTTGCTTCCCCATGGGGCAGACCATCGACCGCGGGATCTTGAGTATACCTTCCGACAAAGCCATCTTGCATGAGATGGGTCTCGATGGCTCTAACGGTACCAATCACACGTGGATCATCTGCGGGAAGAAACCCGACCAGTGGCATCATGAGAATGCTGGCATCCAGGTATTTGGACCCGTAATATTGCACAAAAGAATTCATCTCCGGATCGAAACCTTGCCGGCATACCTGGTCGTGGATGGCATCGCGAAGTTTTTTCCATCGCGGAATGTCCGTCCCGAAGCGCCCCAGTTCCGCGGATCTTATCAGGCGATCGACGGCAAGCCATGCCATCATTTTGGAGTGGACGAAATGTCGCCGGGGTCCACGCACTTCCCAAATCCCCTCATCGGGCCGCTCCCAGCCCGTCTCCAGAAATTCAAGCATCGCCAGAGCTACCTCGTGACGCGAGTGTTTTGCCGGTGCCAATCCCGCCTGGCGCGCCTGAAAAAGCGTATTCGCCACTTCCCCAAAAATATCCAGTTGATATTGCAGGTAGGCGGCATTGCCGGTTCGAACCGGAGTCGATTTTTCATATCCCTGCAACCACGGTAGCTCCAACTCAGTCAGCCTGCGTTCGCCGTGCAGGCCATACAAAAGGTTAAGTTCCGAAGGGCTGCCGGCGACGGCTCGAAGAAGCCACTCTCGCCAGTCTCGCGCCTCATCCAAATATCCGGCGTTGAGAAGAGCTTGGAGCGTGAGTGTCGCATCTCGTACCCAGCAAAAACGATAGTCCCAGTTCCGCACTCCGCCAATCAGTTCGGGCAGGGAGGTTGTGGGCGCCGCCACAATGCCGCCGGTGGGCAGGAATGTCAGGCCTTTCAGCGTGATCAGGGAGCGCAGAACCGCGTCCCGCCACTTGCCCTGATAAGTGCAGCGCCCCGACCACTCTCGCCACCATTTCTCCGTCTTCTGAATCGCCTGGTCGACCGTGAGGGTTGCCGGTTCATCCTGGTTTGACGGATACCAGGTCAGATTGAACGAAACCTTTTGTCCCTTCGCAACCGTAAAGTCAGCACCCGTCTTCATGTTTTCGCCGAGCAATTCAACGTCTGAGCGCAACCTGATCATGTCTGGACCGGCGATGGCGGAAATCCCCCCCTCGATACGCCGAACCCAGGGCACCACGGAACCGTAGTCGAATCGAAGTACCAGTTCCAGCTTCATGCGAATCTGTCCTCTGGTGCCCACGACAACGCGGAAGAGTTCAGGCATTTCTTCGCGAAGAACCATGCAGTCGATCAGCGTTGCCGATCCGCTCTCGGTCTCAAACTCTGTCTCTAGAATAAGACTCCCCTCCCGATAGCGCCGGCGAACGGCCGCTATCGGTTCCACGGGGGAGATGGACCAATGTCCATTTTCAGGTGTTCCAATCAGAGCCGCGAAACAAGCGGGAGAATCGAAGTGCGGAAGGCAAAGCCAGTCAATCGAACCGTGTTTTGAGACCAGGGCGGCGGTGTGGCAGTCGCCGATCATAGCGTAATCTTCGATGGGAATAGACAGGGCTTACCCTCCGCAAAAACCAAGACTGAACTTACCCGAGCACCCGAGCTTGTCTGAAAGCATCGACAACCGTATGGGAACTACTCTCCCGCAACGATTGTGCGACGAACACTCAAGCCCACATTTTCTCACAGAAATTCATGCGCTCGAAATCGGCGGGGATGGAGAAGTTCGCATCAGGGAGCGGTGTTTGCACTCTCATGCCGGATCAACAAAGCCAGCCGCGGAAACAGAAAGTGCCCACCGGCGTCATCAATGACATTGACCTGGCAAGTGTAAAAGCCTGGCTTGAGCGATGTAAGGGGAACATCCAATTGGAAGACGGCAGCTTTTCGGTCGCGCGCGTTCAAATCCGTCAACTCGACCAGCGAACTCTCGTAGCTCTTGGCTTTGCCTTGGAAAAACGCGACGTTGGACAACAGCCGGATGCCAGACTTGTTCTCGGCGCCTGCTCCTCTGGCGGGCTCGGCAACCGGCGGTCGCACCGGGTCGTAGACCTCGTAGTACAGAAATAAATGTTGAGCCGCCGAGAAAACATGCGTGATATTGGGGACAATCTCAGACCCGTCGTGAACCAGCGGATTCGGATTTGCACTCTTCTTTACCGATTGAATCTGACTGGCCAACACCACCGAACTCATCTTCAGTGGAAGTGACTTCAAGTCGGGCACTTCAATGTCGGTTTCGAATGAACCCATGCGTCCGGTCTGATTTTCGCGCACCACAAATTTCAGGTGATATTTGCCGCTCAACAGGCTCATGCCAGTGTCGTACTGTACATTCTTTTTTTGCACCTCGGCCGACGTATTTACGGCTAGCTTCACGGTGTCGCGTATTCTGTTCAGGGGATGGTGTTGGCTATCGAGCACCATGCCAATCACATCGAGGGTTGCCTTGTCGCGATCGCTGCTGCGGACGAACGGAATCTGCGATCCCGGCACCACCAGAGACATGGGGACAAAAAACTTGTTACCCTCCAGGCGGAAATAGGCGACGCCCAGATACAGCGGCAAATCGGTGGCCGGCATTTCGGAAGCCAGCTCCTCCTCCAGTTGCCGCTCCTTGTCGTCCTGCGTGGAGTGCTTATAATCGGCGGGCGCATAGTAGCCGCGCCGGTAGTCGATCTTCACCCCAGCAAGATTGGTTTTCACGACGATCCGACGGTAACGCCCGTCGCGCGCCAGGTTCGTGCTGTGGTAGCCGAGCAGGTAGTAAGTCGAGGTATCCTGCTGCACTCCCTTGAAAATCTTGCTGAAATCGTTGGAATCGAGAAAAGCGCGTCCGCCGGTATCGCTGGCCAGCGTCACCAGCGTTTCCTGCGTTGTAAAATTGGAATTCAACGCGTTCAGGGTCGACTGCCCGGAATACGCCGAAACTCCGCGCAGGCTCGCGTTCTGTGCTTCCCCGCCTGCGACCAGCGCCTGCAGTCCGCGCATGTCCATGGTGTAAATCGCAAGGTTGGAGCGTACTGCCGCGTTCACGGCCGCGCGCAGTTCCGATTGATTCTCAATTCCGGTGCGGTCCATGCCGCTGGAAAAATAGATGAGCGACTTCTTCTGTTGGACATGCGACAGCTTTTCTGCCACCGATCGCAACGCCTCCAGGCGCCGGTCTGTGTTGAAGATGTTGTATTCGGTATCGTCGGCGGTGAAGGGTTGACCTGTATCCGGCGTTCCTTCGGTTGTGCCGGTGGTACCCTCTTCGAAACCCTGCCCGCTGCCCGAACTGAATTGGTCCAACTGTTTTTTCAGCAACGCGTGATCGGTGGTGAAGTCCTGGTTCACCAACAGCGAGCTTCCCAACGAAACAATCGACACCAAATCCGCGGGCGCCATTTGCGTGTCGACATAATGTTCCGCGGAAGTAACCGCGTGGTCGATTTCGTCCGGTTCCATGGCCGAGAGATCAAAGAACAAAACAATCAGACGGCGATCCTTGAATTGCGACGCCGCTTCTGCAGCGGAAAGGGCAGGCTTCGCGGGTTCCGGTGCTGGCGCCGACCCGGGCAGCGGCTTGGCTTGAGCCACATCCGACGCCGGCACGGCATCCACATTCTCCACATCAAAGGAAACAACTTTCTGCGGCTTGTTGTCCTCCAGAATGGTGAAGTTCTCCGGCTTCAATCCCTGGACAAAGTTTCCGCTCTTATCCCGCACCGTCACATTCACCAATACCAACTCGGAACCCGTGCGGAACACATAGTCCGAATCCGGCTGCTGCGAGGGCGAAGCAGCAGACAGGAGGACGAGCATCAAAAGCACCGCTACAGCTTTATCGACGAATCGGGTCGGCGCGAAAATCATAGCGATCCTTTTCCAGAACATCGCTTTCACCAGCGTTCTTCTAAAAGCGAAATCGTGCCGTCATGGTGAATTGCCGCATGGCCCCCGCCGCCGTAACCCGGCCAAAGGTGGGTGAGGTCACGCTGGTATCAATCGAGCTGTAGTTCGGTATGTTGAAAACGTTGGTGGCCTGGGCGCGGAACTCCAGCACCCTCGATTCTTTCAGCGGAACGATTTTTGTGAAGGCCATATCAAATACTTTGCTGCCCGGACCGATGATGCTGTTGCGTCGCGCATCGCCGTAGGTTCCCGTAGGAGGCGTAGCGAAGGCGGCGGTATTGAACCACTTCAGAATCGATGGATTCGGCAGGCTCACCGGTTGCCCGGGAACCAGGTTCGGTCGCAGGGTGCCGTTGGTTCCTGCATTCAACTCCTCAGTGTTGCCCAGATACCGCGGCGTAAACGGCAGGCCGGAAGCAATCGTCCAGTCGCCACTCCATTGCCAGTCGCCAAAGATGGCTCGCCACGGAGTATTGCCGACGAGCCAGCGCTTGTCATGACCAAATGGCAGCTCCAACAAATAGTCCGCGGTGAACTTATGGGTTTGATTGAAACTGGAAAGCCCTCGCTCCGCGGATAGATCGAAAGGATTCTGCGCCAGGTTGGAAGCACCCGCGGAACTGCCCGATGAGGTCGCGGAACCGCCTCCGCCGCTTGCGCCCGTGCCGCCCCCGCCTAATCCGGGGCTATTCGCACCCGAAGTCGCGCCTGCTCCGATGGACGAGGCATCGTCCAGCGCCTTGGAAAACGTGTAGGTGCCTCCGATCGCGAATCCTTTGGCTAGCCGCTTGCGCAGCCGCACCGATCCTGCATTCGCCTCCGAATCCGCCACCGAGTTTTCGTAGGTGAAGGCTTCCACACCGGGAATGCGAAGTCCGACGGGAGTTCGGTTCGGAGCTTCCAAAATATCGAGATCCGTTCCCTTGGTTCCGGTGTAATCGACATTCAGCAGCAGAGTGGGACGAATCTGCTGTTGAATATCGAGGTTGCGAATCTGCACGTAGCCCATCCGGTAATTCGGATTTACCGCATAATCGTTGGTTATGCCGCTAGGCGGCGGAAATCCGTTCTGCAGCGTTAACTCTCCGGGAGCGGTCTGACTATTGGTGGCAGTTGTGCCGAAGGGCGGCTGCAAGGCAAGCTGCTGCGCGATCGTTTGAAACGCTCCGGTGTTGTAGTTGATGCCATATCCGCCGCGGACCACGGTCTTGGAGAACGGCTTCCAGGCAAATCCAATTCGTGGCGCAAAGTTGTTGTGATTCGGCCGCACCAGGCTGGCCGGCAGCCTGCCGTAATCGGGCCCCACTTGCCCTGGCAGGATCGGCGTCACCGGCGTCACCCCCAGCGGCAATGCCGGATTCAGAACCCCAGGAGCGAGATCGAGATTGGCGCTGCGATTGTTTTCTTCCGTAAGCGGTGAAACGTACTCGTAGCGCACTCCCATATTGAGCGTCAGGTTTGCACGCATCTTCCACTCATCTTGCGCGTATAAATCCCAGAAGTTGCCGTGGAAGTGATCGCTTCCCCCAAACTGCAACGAAGTTTGATACGGCAGCCCGAGCAGAAAGTCAGCAAAGTCATATGGAGCACCTGGCACCGGCTGTGCACTGAGCGAAGTGTTGTCCCCGTTGAAGACAAACGCGCCTCGCGGATTGCCGTCCGTTTCCGTATTCAACTGCACGCGGCGGAAGTCTCCGCCCCAGCGCGCCGTGTGCTTGCCATGATTCCAGATTGCATTATCGGAGAAGGTATACGTTTGGTTGCGCGTGAGTGAGGGAGTTGTATCCTGCAGGCTAGTGAAATTTGTAAAGGAGAGGTTGGGCAGGCCCCAGTCGAAAGGATTCTGCGAAACTCCTGTAATTCCTAGCGCCCCTGCGATGTTGTCGCTGAAAGCGTAAAGGTTTTGGCTGCGCGAGCGGCTGCGGTTAAAATCTGCGCGAACAATGTTGGTTAGTTTTCCAACACTGCGTGTATATGAGACTGGAATGTCAAAACTGCGCACGTTGGTATTCCCTCCAACGCTGGGGAAGGGATTGGTCAGGTTCGCGCTCGATCCGTGATAGTGAAACCCTATCGTCAGACTATTTCGCGGCGCGTTGCGGCCGCCTCCGCCGCCGCGGCGTCCGCGCACTGGCGCCGCACCGAAAGTGTGGTTCAAGCGTACGTTCAAATCGTCACTGTCGCTGGTGGCGGAGGTCACGTAGTGGAAGTTTTGGAAGTTGCCCGGCAAGTTCGGCAGCGGAATATAAGGCAGCAATCCTTGCGCCACCGGGTTGATTTGCGGAATGGTGTCGTTGGGGTAAGGAGTGTTAGTGATGGGATTGAAAATCTGCACCGTCTGTCCGGCGTTGGGTCCCGAGGTATATGTGGTTTGAGAAAAGTTTCCCTGCCGCTCCAGCAGCGTCGGGACGGTCGAGAACTGGTCGAAAGGATTCGACGCGCGCTTGCCGTTGTAATTCACGAAATAAAAAGTCTTGCTACCACCGTGGTAGATATGGGGGATGTTCAACGGTCCACCCACGGATCCCCCGAAGCTGTTCTGCTCATACGCCGGCTTTTCCGTGGGCTGGCCGGTAAGCGAAAACGGGGACGCATTCAGCGCCGAATCTCCGATGCCGTAATAGATCGATCCATGAGGACGATTGATATCAAAACCGCGCCTGCCAAAACCCCCACCGCCAAACCCGCCGCCCCCGAAGCCGCCGCCCTGACCACCGAATCCGCCGCCGCCACCGAATCCGCCGCCTTGTTGGCGGGCGTCGTTGAAACGCTGCTGCATTTCGTCCGCGCTCATGGTGTTGAACGAGTTGGAAGTGTTTCCCGAAACAGCCACGGATTCCGTCGCACTGTCCGGCGCAATCCCTGGAACCGGCATTCCGGAAGGCGAAACGTCGCTCATCGAAGCGTTGGACGCATCCTGTCCGGTTGCACTCTGAAATACAGAAAGACTCTGAAAACCTCGCCCGCCCGCGTTTGCCTGCCGCGGTTCAGGGTGTGGCTCTCGCGCGCGCGAGAGCAGTACTAATTCAAAATTCGCCGGCATATCCTGATGTTCCGCATCCAGCACCACCTCCTGCGTGCTTGCGGCGAACGCCGCCATCTGCACCCGCACGATATAGTGTCCATTCATGGGAATCCGCAGCAAATAACTGCCGTCCACATCGGTCGACGTACTGACCTGCTCTGTCGTGGATGCCTTCGCGGCCGAAACTCCAGCTCCGGGAATCGGCATGTTTCCCGATTTCACCACGCCGTGGATCGTTAGCCCCGCCGGCGCAGCCGTCTGTCCCCACGACCGAGGCGCAGGAAGCATGAGAAGATAAAAGACCAAGAGAAGCTGAAAGACGAAATTGGAACGCAGTCTTCCTTTCACCACTGATATCTGGAGACTGGAAATCCGCATACATGCACGCAGGCGTTTGCCGCCAGCCTGCATGGATCATACCGCTCTGCCCGGCACCGCACTGTAAAAGTTTGTGGCTAATTCCACCCCTGAAGGCCGCTTCGTAAAGTTATGCAAAGATTTTGCGAATTCCCTTGTGCTCCGCAACTTCCGCGTCATAATTCCGTTTATAGGTGTAGACCGATCGCTTTTTAAAGGAGATTCCCATGCTTAAGCAAAGCCTGCTTGTACTTGTCGCGGCCGGCGCCATCTCGATCGCCACGCCGTTCGCGGTGGCCCAGGATAGCGCACCCGCTAATCCGCAATCCCAGCCTTCGCAAGATCACGGCGGTTGGCACCGCGGCCAGCAAGATCCCGCTCAGCGCACCAAAGAACTGACCAAACATCTGAACCTCACCTCGGATCAGCAGACCAAAGTGCAGGACATTTTCCAGTCCGAACACACGCAAATGGAGAGCCTGCACCAGGATTCTTCCCTCTCGCAGCAGGATCGCCGCGCCAAAATGATGGACATCCATACCGGCACGAACTCACAGGTCCGGGCGCTGCTCGACCCCAACCAACAGAAGAAGTGGGACGAAATGCAGGCTAAACGTGAACAACGGATGCAGAACCATAACACCGGTTCTGACCAGCCGACGCCCCCGCCGCAACAGTAGGGTTTCCGAAACAGGTACAAGCCAGCCAACTCCTCGTCCCCTAGACAGCGAGAAGGCTGGCTTATCGCTTTTGGGCCGTAAAATCACTCCGTTCAGGGAGTGGATGTAAGGCGCTAACGTAGGGAGATTGAGCCCAGGCGTAGCCTGAGAAGGAATCCCCTCTCTTGAGGGCGGGGAGGATGCCGATTCTGCCCTAAGAACGAGGCGATACCGGCTTGAGTACAGTGAACACTGTATATGCGTTCTCTTCGCTCTCCGGCTAGTATCGGTGGTCGAAAGAAGCCGTTTAGAGTAACTGCGTTCCTTCCGTATGGCTTACTGCAAATAAGGGTTTCAGCCGGCCGGCTACTGGTTCCTGCGGTGTACTCTTCGGGGGATAAGTAATGTTTGGCGTTATCCTCATCGTGGACGATCATGAGGCCGTCAGACGCGGACTTCGACAACGGCTTTCCTGTCGCCCGGAGTGGCGCATCTGCGGCGAAGCGGCAGACGGAATCCAAGGCGTTGAAAAAGCGAAGGCCTTGCGGCCTGCCATCGTGCTCCTGGATGTCTCCGTGCCTCGTATGGATGGGCTGGAGCTGACTCGCATCCTGGGTCGAGATCTTCCGGAATCTGAAAGTCGTCATCATCAGCCAGAAACGATCCCGCAGTGGGGCGTCGGCAAGCCACAAAGGCACAAAGATTTCCTTCCAATTTCCGTTTGCCAAGAATTCGAATCGGGAGAATATAGTTCAGAAAGACCGCGGTCCAACCGATCCAGGTCGCCGGGTGATCGCCTCGGTTCAGCAAGCGGAACCAATACCCGATGAGAATTCTGATTGCTGACGACAACGAAGGGGTGCGACGCGGGGTCAAGAATATTCTGGCACCCGTCGCTTATTGGGAAGTGTGCGGGGAAGCGAACGATGGAACTGAGGCCATTCAGAAAGCGGCGGAACTGCTGCCCGATCTTATTCTTTTGGACGTAAGCATGCCCGGACTGAACGGACTGGAGGTAGCGCGTCTTCTGCGTGAAAAAATTCCTGCCGCCAAGATTTTGATCATGAGCCAGCATGATCCAGCGGTCTTACTCCCACGCGCAATCGAGGCTGGCGCCAACGGTTGCGTCGACAAGAGTCGCCTCAGTACCGAACTGTTGCCGACGATTGCGAGAGTGATGGATGCTGCCTAGAATCACAGCGGCCCTCGTCGGCAGGGCGTGGGCGAAACTCTTCGCTCCGGTATCTCTCAGCAAAGAAACCTGTTTTCGAAGAATAGCTGTGCGCCGGGAGCCCGCGCGAATACGATAAGACTCGGTGCGATCCCATGCAAGTTGACGCTCACCAGCACTTCTGGCGATATAGTCCCGCCCAATACGAATGGATCGATGATTCCATGGCCGTGCTCCGCCGAAATTTCCTGCCGCGGGATCTGAAACCGGAGCTGAAAAACAACGGCTTCCAGGGATCGGTTGCGGTTCAAGCGCGGCAGACGCTGGAAGAAACTCGCTGGCTTCTCGATCTGGCTGAGCGCTCGCGGTGGATTCTTGGTGTCGTGGGCTGGGTCGATCTGCGTTCGCCGGACGTGCGGTCGCAGTTGAAGGTCCTGGCCCGAAATCATAAACTTGTCGGAATCCGCCACATCGTGCAGAGTGAACCCGACCACCGCTTCCTGCTACAACCAGAGTTCCTGCACGGCATTTCCGTCCTGGAAGAATTCGATTTGGCATACGACATTCTGATTTACACCGAACATCTTCCAGTAGCCGCCGACTTTGTGGAGCAGTTTCCGCGGCAGCGCTTTGTGCTTGATCATCTTGCCAAGCCCCCGATAAAGAGTGGCAACATCGATCTTTGGGCGGAGGGGATATCACGGCTGGCCGCATTTCCGAACGTCTTCTGCAAGCTGTCGGGCCTGGTCACCGAGGCCGACTGGCGGCATTGGGAGGCGGAGCAGATCGTCCCTTTCCTCGACGTCGCCTTCCAATGTTTTGGGCCTGACCGCCTGATGATTGGTTCCGATTGGCCAGTGTGCCTGGTCGCGGCATCGTATGCAAGAGCGATCGAAGTCGTGAAAAACTATCTCCTCCAGAAGACTCCGGAGCGTCAAGATCGTGTTCTCGGCGGCAACGCGCAACGATTCTGGAGACTGGAGACGCGTTGAGGATCTGCAGTGGCGTTTCCAAGCCGCGCCAGCGCTCATGTGGGGACAGCCGCTCTGGGCTGTCTGTCGAGTGAAGCTCGACAGCCTTTGCGCGGCACCGACCAACATTCCCTCGCGATCCTTACGATCCTCAGGTATCGTGCGCCTGATGTTTTACAATGGTCGGACGAATTAACCATCTCGGCGAAACTTCCTAACCGGAATGCAGCTCAACCTGCTCCAACTCGATTCCCGTGACAATGTCTTAATTGCTCTCAGCGATTTGAAAGCCGGCGAGCAGGTTGAATTCGAAGGCCAGACCTACACTCTCCCCAAAAACGTTCCCGCCAAACACAAATTCGCCATGCGAAACTTCGGCATCGGCGAGAATGTCATTATGTACGGGGTTCTGGTGGGTAAAACCGCGAAGCCAATCGCGGCCGGAGAACTCCTGACAGTCGGCAATATCCAACACCAGGCCGCGCCTTTCCGCGAGCAGTCGGGCGAGTTTCACTGGTCGCCGCCCGACGTTTCCCGATGGAAGGACAAAACCTTCCTGGGATATCGCCGTTCCGACGGCCAAGCGGGCACTCGAAACTATTGGCTGGTCGTTCCTCTGGTTTTTTGCGAGAACAAAAACATACAGGTTCTGAAGCAAGCATTCGAAGAAGAGCTGGGTTTCGCCGCGCCCCAGCTCTACCGCCGCCAAGTCGCTGGACTGGCAAAACTCTATCGAGAAGGAAAGCTGGAAACGATGGATCTTGACGCCTTCCCTGCAGACGCGGCTCCTCCGCCGCGCCGCCGGTTGTTCGAGAATATCGATGGCGTGCGATTTCTGCTCCACGAGGGCGGCTGTGGAGGAACGCGCGAGGATTCCCACAATCTCTGCGGCCTCATCGCCGGTTATATTCATCACCCCAACGTGGCAGGAGCGACGGTCCTGAGCCTGGGATGCCAGCACGCACAGACTGCAATCCTTCGCGACGAAATTCGCAAACGCGATCGCAACTTTGACAAGCCTTTGTTCATTCTCGAGCAACAGCGCAGCGGCTCGGAGGCGGCGATGATGTCCGATGCGATCCGGCAAACTTTTCTTGGATTGGTCGCGGCCAACACAGCTCAGCGCACTCCCGCTCCACTGGCCGATTTGTGCGTCGGTCTGAAGTGTGGAGGGTCGGACGGCTTTTCCGGCATCTCGGCGAATCCCGCCATCGGACACACCTCCGATTTGCTCGCCGCTCTGGGTGGCAGAACAATTCTCTCGGAATTCCCCGAGTTGTGCGGAGTGGAACAGGAACTCATCGATCGCGGCAAGAGCAAGGCCGCCGGCAATCGCTTTATTCAATTGATGCGTGACTATGCCGCCAGGGCCGCAGCCGTTGGCTCCGGTTTCGACATGAATCCATCACCGGGCAATATGCGGGACGGACTTTTGACCGACGCCATGAAATCAGCCGGGGCGGCAAAGAAAGGCGGCACGTCTCCCGTCGCCGCCGTGCTCGATTATCCGGAGTATTCGACCGAACCCGGCCTGAATCTTCAATGCACGCCGGGCAACGATGTAGAGTGCGTCACCGCACAGGTTGGCGCGGGCGCAAGCGTGGTGTTGTTCACGACCGGCCTGGGCACGCCGACCGGGAATCCGATCGCCCCCGTCGTGAAGCTGTCCACCAACTCGGCGCTGGCCGAACGCATGCACGATATCATCGACATCGACACCGGAGCGATTGTCTCCGGACAAACAACCATCGAGCAGATGGGCGAAGACATTCTCCATCTCGTCATTCAAGTGGCCAGCGGCGAAGTCCGAACCAAAGCGGAGATGAAAACTCAGGAAGATTTCATTCCCTGGAAGCGAGGCGTCTCGCTCTGACCAAAGGCGACAACACGGCGCAGGCTTTCCGCCTGGATGGTAAAGTCGCCGTGGTCACCGGCGGCGGCAGTGGCATCGGGCAGGCCATTGCTTTGAAATTCGCGGCGCACGGCGCGGTGATTCGTATTCTGGACTTGAATGAATCGACTGCGGCCGAAACCTGCCGACACATCGCCAGCGTTGGCGGCGTTGCTTCTTCTTACCTCTGCGATGTGACGAACCAGTCGGAAGTGAAAGCCAGATTCGAGGAGCTCTTTCGCCTCGACCGCGTCCACATCCTGGTCAATAATGCCGGCATCTCGCATGTCGGCACGGCGGAGAGTACGACCGAGGCAGATTTTGACCGCGTGGTGCGAGTAAACGTCAAGGGCTTTTACAACTGCCTGCACTCCGTCATTCCACCCATGAAAAGGTCCGGTGGCGGCATCATCCTGAACCTGGCATCGATTGCCGGATCGTCCGGTCTTGCCGAGCGCTTCGCCTACTCGATGAGCAAAGGAGCGGTGATCGCGATGACCTATTCCGTTGCCCGGGATTATCTCGCGCACAAAATCCGCTGTAATTGCATTTCACCTGCGCGGGTTCACACGCCGTTTGTCGACGACTATCTGCAAAAGAACTATCCGGGACGCGAGAAGGAGATGTTCGAAGAGCTGGCGAAGTCGCAACCCATTGGACGAATGGCGGAGCCCACAGAGGTCGCATCCCTTGCCTTGTTCTTGTGCTCCGACGAAGCAGAATTCATTACGGGGGTGGACTATCCCATCGACGGCGGCTTCTTCAACCTGCGAGGCTAACGAATGGACCTGAAACTAAAAGATAAGGTCATCCTCGTCACCGGCGGGGCCAAGGGCATCGGCGCCGCGATTGTCCATGCCTGCACTGCCGAAGGCGCTGTCCCGGTGATTGTCGACCGCGATGCGGAAGCTGGCCAGCAGCTGCGAAGCGAGCTGCAAAATAAAGGCGCTAGCTGCGGACTCATTGCCATCGATCTCTCCGTCCCGGAAAATTGCTCCGCATCGGTCGAACATACGGTGAAGAGTTTCGGCCGTATCGACGCACTCGTAAACAACGCAGGGCGGAATGACAAGGTTGGTCTGGAGCATGGGAGCCCGGACAAGTATATGGCCTCACTCCAGAGCAACCTGGTCCACTACTACAGCATGGCCCACTACGCCCTGCCGCACTTAAAAACTTCACGGGGGACGATCGTCAACATCGGCTCCAAAACCGCCGTCACCGGCCAGGGGAGTACCTCGGGGTACGCGTCGTCAAAAGGCGCGATTATGGCCCTGACGCGGGAATGGGCGGCAGAACTGCTGCCCTACGGCATTCGCGTCAATACCGTAATTCCCTCCGAAGTCATGACGCCTCTCTACCGCAGTTGGCTCGACACGTTTCCGAATTCCGAAGAAAAACTCAAGACCATTCTTACTAAGATTCCGCTCGAGCAGCGTATGACCACGTCGGACGAGATTGCGGCGATGGTCGTATTTCTGATCTCCGCCAGGTCCAGCCACACTACCGGCCAGCACTTATTCGTCGACGGCGGCTACGTTCATCTGGATCGCGCACTGACATGAGGATCTTCGAGTGAGTTCATCCCCATCCATCACGGAGCGACGCTACGTCGTGCCCCTGGTATTGGTCACCAGCTTGTTTTTTCTGTGGGCCATCGGCGTCAACCTGAATGACATCCTCATCCAGCATCTCAAGAAGGCATTCGGCTTAACCGACTTCCAATCGTCTCTCATCCAGTCGGCTTTCTTCGGCGGCTATTTTCTCGCTGCTTTGCCCGCAGGATGGCTGATGCAGCGGGTGGGGTACAAACGGGGAATTCTGATCGGTCTGCTGGTCTGTGCTAGCGGAACAATTCTGTTCATTCCTGCGGCTTCCGTTCGGGTCTACGGATTTTTTCTCTTTGCTCTGTTTGTAATGGCTTGTGGGCAGTCGGTTCTGGAAGTCGCCGCCAATCCCTATGTGACTACGCTCGGGCCCGCGCAGAGTTCGGAGCGCCGGCTGAATCTCGCGCAATCGTTCAACGCCGCCGGCGCCGTGCTGATCGCCCTTCTCGGCTCCAGATTCATTCTCTCCGGCATCGAGCACACTCCCGCGGAACTGGCTGCGATGAACCCGGAGCAATTGCTGGCCTATCGAGTGTCGGAGGCCAACATGGTGAAGACCCCCTATCTCGTCATCACCGGCGTCTTTCTGTTCGTGGCGCTGCTCATCTTTCTGACCAGACTGCCGGAGATCCGAGAGACCACGAGGGATGGCCTTCCGGCCTCGGAGGCGAAGCTTAGCGGCACCTTTGCCTTTCGACATTTGATCAAAGGCGTGATTGCCCAGTTCTTCTACGTAGGCGCGCAGGTTGGCGTAGCCAGCTTCATTATTCGATTCGCTGAATTCACTCTGCCCGGAACCCATGAAAAAGCCGCAGCTCACTACCTGCAGGCGCACCTGGCGGGCTTCATGATCGGACGTTTTGCGGGTTCGGCGATTATGCAAAAAGTCGCGGCACCTCGCCTGCTCAGCTGGTTTGCCGCTGGCTCGCTACTCTGCCTTCTAGTCGTGCTGTTCTCTTCTGGCACGGCGCCAGTCTGGGCGATCGTGTTAATCGGATTTTTCCACTCCATCATGTTTCCGACGATTTTCGCGCTCAGCCTGAAAACCCTTGGCCCCTACACCAAGCTAGGATCGTCCCTGCTGGTCATGGCAATCATCGGAGGCGCGGTTTGCCCCGCAATCATGGGCAGGATTTCCGATGCATGGAATATCCAGCGTGCCTTTGTGGTCCCGCTGGTTTGCCATGCCTACGTATTCTATTTCGCAATGTGGGGATATCGGCCCGCAGCAGTCGCGAACTCGCACCCAACATTAACCATTCCCGCCACAGAGGTCGAATGAAACAACGTGTTTGCCTGACCCTCGATTTGAAAGACGATCCCAAGCTGATCGCTGAATACAAGCGGTATCACGAAAAGATTTGGCCCGAGATTACTCGAAGCATCAAAGACTCCGGCATCGAGGACATGGAAATCTATCTGCTCGGAACCCGCATGTTCATGATCATGGAGGTGAACGAGTCGTTTTCGTTTGCCGCCAAGACCAAGGCCGATCAACTGAACCCCAGAGTTCAGGAATGGGAGCGCCTCATGGGCACGTTTCAGAAATCGTTAGCCCAAGCCCGACCGGGCGAGAAATGGTTGGTGATGGAACGCGTTTTCAAGTTGGAAGACTAGAGCTGTTAGCTTGCTTCTAAGGTCAAGCAAACGATTGTGTTTCTCACCAAGACTTAGAGGGCAAAGCGCTTTACTTTTCTGCCGGTCGTTCTTGCTTTATCTTTCGATGCCCGCTTACTTCACCCCCGAATTCTTCTGCTTTCTCGCGCGTCTCAGGCGCAACAACGTTGTCGATTCTTGGCTCGCTGTTCGAATGACTGAAGGTTCTGATTCATCGGTGCAGAAACCTGTGCAAAACTCAACAAACAATGACCCAAGAAGACTACTGCGGCTACATATTTTCGTTGCATCTACATATTCCCCCATTCGGTACGCGATTCGGAAGGCCAGACTGAGGCTCCTGAATGCGGCTTATCGTCGTTGCTCCTGTTTTCTTCGTCCACACCTCCAAAGCATCTAGGGCAACGGTGGCCCAACGCGAACACTGTTTGTCTCGGTGGCCAACGGAAGCTCCGTTTCCGAAGCCGGGATGTTGGTGCCGAAGCCCGGAGAATCCCCTTCCAGGTGCATCCGCGTCCGGCCGTTTCTTTGCGGGTCTATCACCATGCGGCGCAAGTAGGCTTCGATGATTACGTCCCAATCGTTGGCGATCTTCTTCAGAAAGTCCGACGACTTGCCTACGTTGCACGTCAGGAAAACGACCTTGCGTACATCCGTCTGGTCAAACGCGGTGGCGATCTGCCGATACTTATTCCAGTTCACCAAACGCGGCGATTGCGGGTTGTTCTGCGAGTCATATTGCTTGTCGGACATTCCGGCGGGCGATCCGCTCATGTTCACATCGTAGAATACATTCACAAACACATTGCTTGCGTTTGCGCCGCCGAGGGTCAATTTGTGTGCCGGCGCCAAATCGACCGTACCCTCAAGTGTGCTGCCCGTCGTTCCTGCACTGCCGTGTCCGACATTGAAGATCACGATGCCGTCCGGGGCGGCCTGGGCTGCCAGTACTATCGTCTGGATCGCCTGATCGGCACTGTTGCCGGGCGCGATCAAGAAATGCGGGGTCGGGGGATGGGCCTTACAGTAAGCGTCACCCCAAGCCTTCGCATCGGGCGCGACTTCAGAAATCACTGCATCCATTTGGGGACTCCTTTCAGGCTGGCTTTTAATTGCTAGGACCCATCGGTCACGGAGTGGTTTCTACCACGTGGAATCCGCCGCATCGCTAACTTTCGTTCGAAGTCGGAGAGGTCGCGATTATACACCGGCGTCCGCGACGAACCCTTTCTTATTCGCCACCGCGTCGCACTCTAACCAAACCTAATTGTTTGCCGCCGGTAGTTTCTTCTTGGCAGTGATTTGCCCTGCTGAGATGGTCATTGCAGGTTGTCGGACCGAGCACGTTTCAGAAATCGTTAGCCCAAGCCTGACCGGGCGAGAAATAGTTGGTGATGGAACGCGTGTTCAAGTTGGAAGACTTTAGAAGCGAACGATTGTGTTTCTCGCCCAGACTTAGGGCAAGCACTTTACTTTTCTGCCGGTCCTTCTTACTTTATCTTTAGATGCCCGCTTACTTCACCCCCGAATTCTTCCGCTTTCTCGCGCGTCTCAAGCGCAACAACAATCGCGACTGGTTCCTGGCCCACCAAGCGGAATTTGAAACTTGTATTCGCCAGCCGGCGCTGCGGTTTATCACCGACTTCGGCGCACCGTTATACGAAGTTGCGCCGCATCTAAGCGCCGATCCGCGTCCCTCCCGCGGCTCCTTGTTTCGCATCTACCGCGACGTGCGATTCTCCCCGGACAAGCGCCCTTACAAGACGCACGTCGCAATGCGCTTTTCCCACCGCGGCAAAGACGTTCACTCTCCGGGGTTTTATCTTCATCTTGAGCCCGGAGGCTGTTTCGCCGCGTGCGGCCTGTGGCGACCTGAGCCGCCGACCCTGCTCAAAGTTCGCAATGCGATTGTGTCCCGTCCCCAGGAATGGAGAGCAGTCCGCAAGCTGCTAAACTGGGACGATGCCGGCAAGCTCCGACGCCCGCCCCGGGGATTCCCCGGCGATCACGAATTCGTGGAAGACCTAAAGCTTCGCGATCTGGGCACGGCCGTCGACTTCACCGACAAACAAGTCTGTAGCACAACGTTCATGCCAATCTTCGCCAACGCTTGCCGCACAATGTCGCCACTGGGAGCATTCCTCAGCAGCGCCGTCGGACTGAAATTCTAAGCAAACCCCGGCAGCAGCCCCCGGTAGATGGCCATTCCGACGACGGCATCGACACCGATGGCATGCAGTTGGTCGATTTCTTCTTGCGCCCGAATTCCGCCCGCAGCAATCAACTGTCGGGTCGTGGCCTGTCGCAGCGGACGAATCACATCCTGCGGAAAGCCCTGCAACAAACCTTCCGTATCCACATGCGTGTACAGAAAGGCAGCGCACCAAGATTCGAGCGCCTGCACCATTTGCAGCGGGCTGACGTCAGTTACTCTTCGCCATCCCTGGATCGCCACTCGACCGCCAATCGCGTCCACCGCAAAGACCAGCCGATTGGAGCCGACCGCGTCCGCCATCTTTTTTGCGAACGCTGGATCTAGCTTGTCCTCAGCGAACAGTGCCGAACCGATGATGATTTTTTGCGCTCCCGCCGCCAGTGCGGCCTCAGCGGCGGCAACCGAGCGGATGCCCCCGCCCACCTGGCAGGGCAGCTGGCGGGCGAATTCGCGAACCAGTTCGACGTTGTCCCCGGTGCCCATTGCAGCGTCGAGATCGATCAGTTGTACCAGTGGATACTTCGAGAAGCGGTCTACCCAGGTCGCGAAGTCGTCAAACTCCAGGGCCTTCCGCTTGCCTTGAACCAACTGCACGATCTTGCCACCCATCAGGTCGATCGAAGGAATTAGCATGGCCATCTCACCGGAATTCCCTGCGAATCGAGTTGTTGCTTGAGGTCCGCGAGCCGGCTGAACCCGTAGTGAAAGATCGACGCTGCCAGAGCGGCATCGGCATGCCCTTCGCGGAATACTTCCACAAAATGCTGTAGGCCGCCCGCGCCGCCCGAGGCAATCACGGGAATTCGAACCGAGTCGGCCACGGCTCTTGTCAGCCGGCAATCGAATCCGGAGCCGGTGCCGTCTCGGTCCATCGAGGTCAGCAGGATTTCGCCGGCGCCGCACGACGCCGCTTCCTGCGCCCAGGCAACCGCGTCCCGCCCCGTTCCAGTTCGTCCTCCGTGAGTGAACGCTTCCCAAGGAGCGACACCTTCGGAGCGCTTAGCATCGATGGCGACGACTACCGCCTGCGACCCGAAGCGCGCCGCGATCTGCGTGATCAAAACTGGGTCGGCCAGAGCCGCAGAATTAATGCTGATTTTGTCCGCGCCAGCCGAGAACACCGCCGCCGCATCCTCCAGTGTGCGAATTCCACCGCCTACCGTGAACGGAATGAACAACTGGCGTGCCGCCTTGCGTACCGTGTCGAGCAGTGTCGCACGCCGCTCGTGCGCCGCCGAGATGTCCAGTAGAACGATTTCGTCCGCCCCCGATTCGCTATGCGCTTTCGCCAGTTCGGCCGGATCTCCTGCATCTCGCAGATTCTCAAACTGCACGCCTTTTACGACGCGACCGCCGTCCACGTCCAGGCAAGCGATGATTCGTTTGGTCAGCATGTCACAGAGCACAAAAATTGCTCAGTATCTTCAACCCGGTGTCCCCAGATTTTTCCGGATGAAACTGGACACCAAATAAGTGCTCCCGTTCCACCGCCGCCGAAAAATGCCCGCCATACTCACAAGACGCCACCGTTGTATCGGTAACTGGCGCACGAAAAGAATGCGTGAAATACACAAACGATGACGACCGCACACCGCGCAAGAGTTGTGACGACGCAGCCACGTCAATCTGGTTCCACCCCACGTGCGGCGACTTCACGCTTGCGGGGAAGCGCTCGCACTCGCCCTCGAACACGCCGAGTCCCGCCGTCGACGGCGATTCCTGACTGTGCTGAAACATCCACTGCATCCCCACACAGATTCCTAGGAACGGAATCCCCCGGTGAATGGCGTCCGCAATGGCATCCTGCAAGCCCGAGCGGCTGAGCGCCGCGGTCGAGGCAAAATGGCCAACGCCGGGAAGTACGATTTTCGAGGCGTTTCGAACCTGCCCGGGATCGGAGGTAATCGCGCAGTCTTGCCCCAGCCAGGCCAGCACTTTCTTCACCGAAACGAGATTTCCCGCGCCGTAATCCACGATCGCAATCGTCACAGCACTCCCTTGGTGCTGGGCAACAGACGCGCCATGCGCCGATCACGCCAGCAAGCAGCCCGTAGGGCCCGCGCAAACGCTTTGAAGAGCGCCTCAATTTTGTGGTGGCTCGATCGTCCATAAAGCACGCGCACGTGAACATTGGCGCGCGCTCCGCGGGCAAACCCTTCAAAGAAGTCATCCACCAGTTCCGCCTGCAGGTCGCCGACCAGCCGCGCGCGGACCTTCGTATCCACCACGGCCGCAGTGCGGCCGCAAAAATCCACTGCCGCCATTCCCATGGTTTCGTCCATCGGCATCAAGAAATATCCGGCTCGCAGAATACCGCGCTTGCCGCCGAGGGCTTTATCAAATGCCTGCCCGAGAACGATGCCCACATCCTCGACCGTATGATGCTGGTCCACGTCGAGATCGCCGCGCGCCTTTAGGATCAGATCGAAGCCCCCGTGATGGGCGAAGAGTTCCAGCATGTGATCAAAGAAGCGGATGCCGGTGGACACCTGGTAACGACCGCGCCCCTCAATGGTGAGCGAGATATGTATCTGCGTCTCTTTGCTGACGCGCTTAATGATTCCTTTTCTCATAGCCGTGATGCCCCTTGCGCAGGCGGAACGAGAATGCCAAGCGCTTCGCACGTTTCCTGGAGCGCGGCCAGCAAACGATCCGCATGCTCCCGCGGGCCAAGCGTGATGCGCACACATCCCTCACAACCCGGATCGCCCGAACGATTGCGGACCAAGACTCCGCGCCGCCGCATGTGCTCCACGAACGATGACGCCGCGCCCACGCGCGCGAGCACGAAGTTCGCCTGGCTGGGCCAGAATTGAATTCCATTGGCTTCGAGCGCTCGCTCCAGTCGTACCCGCGACGCGCGAACTTCGCTCACATACTGCTGAATGAAATCTTGATCGCCAACTGCATCCGGCAGGCAAGCCAGCGCCACCGCATTCACGTTGTAGGGCGAACTGACCCGCCGCACCGCGCGCATTTGCTCCGCATCGCCAACCAGGACGCCAATGCGCAGCCCGGCCAGTCCGTATGCCTTCGAAAAAGTGCGCGCCACAAACAGGTTGGTGAGTTGCGAGCGTATCCCCAATAGGCTTTGGCCGTAGAACTCGAAGTACGCTTCGTCGATCAGCACCGCCGCGTTCGGTGCCGAGCGCACGATTCGCAGCAGTTCGTCCGCAGACGCAACCGTTCCCGTGGGATTGTTGGGATTCGCAATCGCGATCATTCGCGTACGCGGCGTAACGCGGGCACAGAGCTCGTCAGCAGGAAAATGAAAGTCCTTGCTCGCGGAAACACTGACGATTTCCGCTCCGGCTGCCTTCATATAAATCCGGTACATGGCGTACGTAGGCACGGCGATCAGCGCCTCGTCGCCGGGAGAGAGGTAGGTCCCGCAGAGCAAATGAATGGCTTCGTCCACGCCGTTCGTCAACAGCAGTTCCGGCGCCGCGATCCCCAGTACTTCGGCCACCCTCGCCTCCACCGGGGCGCGCTCGGGATAGCTTGCCAGTTGTTCCGGTTCCAACCGCCGCAGGCGTTCCAGCACTCGCGGCGAACACCCCACCGTATTCTCGTTGAAATCCAGACGCAGCCCGTCTCGCCCTGCCAGCGGCGGGTGATACGAAGGCAGCGTCCGTATCGCTTCCCGGGGACTAAGCATGTTCGCACCTCACGCGCACCGACTGTGCATGCGCAGCCAATCCTTCTGCGCCGGCCAGACATTCAACCACCGGGGCGATCCGCCTCAACCCATTCGCGGACAGCTGCTGCACCGTAATGACCTTCACGAAATCCAGCACGCTCAGACCTCCTCGAAATCGCGCCTGTCCCGAAGTCGGCAATACGTGGTTGGGCCCGGAAGCGTAATCGCCCGCTGCCTGCGCCGAGTAGTCGCCCACGAAGACCGAGCCTGCATTGCGGATAAAAGGCAAGTCTTCCGCGGCGACGGTGATGTGTTCAGGCGCAATCCGATTGGCCCACTCTCGCCCCTGTTCGGGTGAAGACGCGACCAGAATCGCACCCCGCCTGCGCAACGATTCCAGGGCCGTCGGATTTCCTTTCGCGAGTTTCGCGGCACTCAGCTTCACCGATCTGGCCAACTTTCGAGAGGTCGTGATCAATACCGACACCGCCTCAGGATCGTGCTCAGCCTGCGCGACAAGATCAGCAGCAATAAATTCCGGATTCCTCAGCCAGTTATTCAGAATGACGGCTTCCGTAGGTCCAGCTAAAAAATCAATCGCACAGTCGAACGAAACCAGCCTCTTGGCCAGGGTTACATAAGCGTTGCCGGGTCCAACAATCTTGTCCACCCGAGGAATACTACGAGTCCCGTAGGCTAGCGCGGCGATGGCCTGCGCCCCTCCCGCACGATAAAACTCGCGAACCCCGAGCATCGCAGCCGCAGCCAAGACCTCAGATGACGGCTGGGGTGACATCACGCGAATGTTCTTCACCTCCGCCACCTGAGCGGGAATTACGGTCATCAGCAAGGTTGAAACCAGCGGATGACGCCCGCTCGGCACATAGCAGCCCACCGCCTCCAGCGGGCGCACGATTTGTCCCACCGAAATTCCGCCGCGCGTCCGCGTCCAACTCTTGGGCTTTTGCCACTCACAGAGCCGGCGAATATTCTGAGCGGCCTGTCGCAGCGACCTGCGTAAGTCGGGAGAAATTATTCGCAACGCCGCCACCATCTCCTCATCGGAAACCTGCAAAGACTGTTTCGCAGCCAGCCCATCCCACTGCTCCGCATAGCGCCGAAGCGATCGATCGCCGCCGCGGCGGACGCTGTCAATGATGCGCCGAACTCGCGGCTCCAAAGCGCTGGGCCGCGTCCCTCGCACGCTGAGGTGCTCCACCATGGCGTCAGCCTCTCGGCCCGAGACGAGCCGCATCACAGCACCACCTTATTCAGCGGATACTCGACGATGCCATGCGCCTGCGCCTCTTTGAGCCGCGGTATGACATCCCACGCCGACCCCTCGTCGATCACGGTATTCACCGCGAGCCAGTCTTCATCGCTCAGATGAGAGATCGTCGGCTTCTGCAGCGCGGGCAACACCGCAAGCACAGCCGCCAGGTTTTCCTTGCGGACATTCAGCATTAGTCCCACCCGGTCCTGTGCTTCCATTGCTCCTTGCAGCATCAGAGCCAGATTATCGATCTTTCGCCGCTTGTCGCGATCGGCATACGAACCCTGGTTGGCAATCAACTGCGTATTCGATTCCAGAACCGTCTCCAGAATGCGAAGTCGGTTGGCCTTAAGCGAACTGCCGGTCTCGGTCACTTCGACGATCGCATCCGCCAGCATCGGGGGCTTGACTTCGGTGGCTCCCCACGAAAACTCTACCCGCACTTCCACGCCTTTTTCACGGAAGTAGTCTCGCGTGACTTTCACCAGTTCAGTGGCGACAATTTTTCCGGAAAGGTCCTCCGCCCGCTGAACCGAGGAATCCTCCGGGACTGCCAATACCCATCGGACTTTGCCACGGCTGCGCTTGGCATAAATCAAGTTACTCACCGTCACTACTTCCAGGCCGCTCTCAATCACCCAGTCGAAACCGGTTAGACCGGCGTCAATGGCGCCGTGCTCTACATAGCGGGCCATTTCCTGCGCGCGGATCAACATGCAATCTATCTCCGGATCCGAGGTGCTGGCAAAATAGGACCGACCATTTGTGTAGGCCGGAAGGCCGGCGCGCGCGAATAGCTCTAAGGTCGCCTCCTGCAGGCTGCCTTTGGGAATGCCGATGCGTAGGTTCATCGCGTCTCCTTCGGAAGGTCGGCAGTTTTCTCCAGGGCCTGCAGGGAAACCTGTTCCGTGAAACAGGAGCGCGTTCCGCGATGGCAGACCACTCCCGCTCCCTCCACTTCCACGCGCAGCAGTAGAGTGTCGCGGTCACAATCCGTGTGGGCCGAGACAACCCGCAGCCGATTCCCCGAGCTTTCGCCTTTCATCCACAGTTGCTGGCGCGTCCGGCTGAAGAACGTTACGTACCCTTTTTCCAGCGTCTGTTCGAAAGCCTGACGATTCATAAACCCCACCATCAGCACTTCCCCGCCGCATGAGTCTTGCACCACCGCGGGAATCAGTCCGCTCATCTTGTCGAAATCGAAGTCTGCTTTCATACGCGCATTTCCTTTCCTAGAAAACAAAAAGCCCGCTGAGCGTTTTCGCGTCAGCGGGCCGAAACTCCTGAAAGTGCTGGTTACATCAATCTCAGGTGCACATCGCCGCCGTCGCGCCAGGCGCGTGATGATAATGGCGATGATGGAAATGAGACAACATACTGCTCCATAGATTACGAGGGCGTTTCGATCGAGTCAATGGGTCTGAGCCATTGGACGCAGCTGTTTTTTGCATTGAACTGATCGGGATTTTGCATGCTTGCTAGGATGCCGCAACCAGTCCTGATACGATTCGAATTCACAATCGGCAATCTTCATCGTTGACGGAGCAATCAATGAAGGATTCTTCTTCTGCTTTTCGACTCTGGATTCACGCTGGGCTGCTTTGGGTCTGTCTAATCGCAGCTGTCCTTGGCGGCTTCGCACAAGCGCAGGTCACGAACGATCCATCTTCCTACGGTCCGTTTAGCGCTGTTTTTTTGCCCGATGGCGACGGCTTGAAGAAGCCGCTGGTGAAGAATGATTCGGTTTTGCGGGCGGATTCCCCTTGGTCGCTGTACGCCTGGGTCAAGGCTGCCGAAGCGGTGAAAATGCCGAGCCTGGTGGCAGGATTTGGCGACCCCGAGGAGGAGTTTTCGAGGTATCTCGCGCTGAGCGGCGACCACCTGATTCTATGGATGGGTAAGGAAAACACCCTGTTCGGAACCACTGCGCTCGCTCCCGGGAAATGGCACTTTGTAGCGGCGACATGTGATGGCGAGGAGTGCCGGATTTACAGCGATGGGGTCCAACTTGCCAGCGGCAAGTTGGATTCGGGAAGTGTGAGTCCTGTCCTGCAGATGGCCCCTCCTTTTTTGCCATCCCCAAATTGGCGCCATTTCGGAGGATCCATCGCCTCTGTCACCGTGGTCCGCAGTGCGTTGGGTAGCGATGAGATCAAACGGCTTTTCGAAAAGCCCGATAATTTTTCCACCATTGCCTTCGAAGAAGGATCGAAGCCGTGGCCCGTACAGACACGTGGACAAGCCGGATATCGCGCGCCCCAGGATCCGGCGACCATGCCCCGCAGTAAAGCGCCATTCTCACCCCCAGCCACGAAGACACTGCGCCCGCAAGAAATTCTTCGCGCAGATGGTGAAGGGCAGTGGACCTTGGCCGCCGGCTGGAGCATGATTCCCGCACCGAAAGTAAATGTGGACGGCCCCATCATCTCCGAAGTCGGCTTCAACCCTGGAGACTGGATGTCCGCAACCGTCCCCGGAACCGTGCTTACAACGATGGTGGATCGCGGCGTCTATCCCGATCCCGATTACGGTTTGAACAATCTTGCCATTCCGGAAAATCTGAACAAGCAGGATTATTGGTACCGGGTAGAATTTCACGCACCCACAGCGATCCAAGGCCGGCGCTTGACGCTGACCTTCGAAGGCATTAATTACCAGGCCGAGGTATGGCTGAATGGTCGGTCTCTCGGCTCGATCAAGGGAGCATTCATTCGCGGTTCCTTTGACGTGACGGATATTCTGAAGCCCGATCGCCAGAATGTTCTAGCGGTCAGAGTGTCGCCGCCTCCGCATCCGGGAATTCCCCAAGAGCAATCCATCAAAGGCGGCCCTGGTGAGAATGGCGGGATCCTGTGTCTGGATGGTCCCACTTTCGTGGCCACAGAAGGGTGGGATTGGATTCCAGCCGTTCGCGATCGTGATACCGGAATCTGGCAACCGGTAACGCTGACGGCAACCGACACAGTAAAGATCGGCGACCCGCAGGTGGTGGCGTCGTTGCCCCTGCCCGATACCACACGCGCCGACGTGGTTCTCAGCGTGCCGCTCAAGAACCTTTCAAACTCGCCGGTGACCGGCACCTTGAAGGCGACCTTTGGTGAGGTTGCCGTGACCAAGCGAGTCACGTTGGCGGTGGGGGAAAATGCGGTAACGCTGGCTCCCGCTGAATTCCCCCAACTAACCGTGCAGCATCCGCGCCTGTGGTGGCCGAACGGCTATGGCAAACCCGAACTTTACAAACTGCACGTCTCCTTTTCAGAGGGCGACGTGGAATCTGACAGGAAAGAATTGCGATTTGGAATTCGCGAAATCACGTATGAATTGAGCCTGCTTGACAGCACTGGCCACCTCCGCCGTCTGGAATATTCCCCGACCACTGCGCGGCTGAAGTCCGAACAGGTCGTCGATGTCCGCCACGAAGGCATGCGCCAGATCCCGGCCGCCGATCCCTTTCCCTCCTCCTTTCCACCGGAATGGAAAGAAGGATGGAAGTCCTGGGTCGCATCGTTAATGCCGGGTGGTGAGCTGTCTCCCTCGGTGAAGATGCTCGAGGATACGAGATCTTCTCCCTACCTGGTGATCAAGGTTAACGGCGTGCGCATCGCTTGCCGCGGCGGCAACTGGGGCATGGATGACTCACGCAAACGTGTTTCCCGCGAGCATCTTGAGCCGTTTTTTCGCCTGCACCATGACGCGAACCTGAATATCATCCGCAACTGGGTGGGCCAGAATACCGAGCAAGCTTTTTACGATCTCGCCGACGAATACGGATTGATGGTGTGGAACGACTTCTGGGAATCCACGCAAAACTACAACGTCGAGGCCGAGGATCCAGCGCTGTTTCTGGACAATGCCCGCGACACAATTCTGCGTTTCCGCAATCACCCCTCGATCGTCGTGTGGTGCGGTCGCAATGAAGGCGTACCCCAGCCCATCATCAACGAAGGGCTGATCGAATTAATCCAATCTCTCGACGGAACACGCTACTACTTCCCCAGCTCGAATCAGATCAATCTGCAGAATAGCGGACCCTACAAATACATGGATCCGTTGCTGTACTACACCGCGCTGAATCATGGGTTCTCAGTGGAAACAGGAACTCCGTCGTTTTCAACACTCGAATCTTTCCGCGCCTGGATTCCGAAAGAAGATCAGTGGCCGATCAGTGACGATTGGGCCTACCACGACTGGCATCAGAGCGGAAACGGCGACATGGCACCGTTCATGGCACAAATGCAGGCGGAGTTCGGCGCACCCGTGAGCCTGGAAGATTTCGAGCGAAAGGCGCAGATGCTGGAGTACGTGGATCATCGCGCGATTTTCGAAGGCATGAACGCGCATCTCTGGTCGCCGAACAGCGGACGACTCTTGTGGATGACCCAGCCCGCATGGCCCAGCAATACCTGGCAGATTCTGAGCGCGGATTACGACACGCAATCTTCTTTCTATGCCGTGAAGAAGGCCTGCGAACCTCTGCACGTGCAACTGGATCTTTCAAATTACAACGTTGCCGTTGTCAATACAACGAATGATCCGCAGACGGCATTGACGCTGAGCGCGAACGTCTATTCACTCGACAATAAGCTGCTGTTTCATCGGGAGGAAAAGACGGACGCTGCCGCTGACGCTCTGACCGAAGGCTTTCGCTTGGACCTGGCGCCGTTGCTCTCGTCGGAAGGCATGGTGCTGGTGAACTTAGAGCTTCGCAACTCATCCAGCGAAGTAGCATCGAGAAATTTCTATTGGCTGGGAGCGGAGAGCGCCGCGTACCGACGTCTGAATCGCATTCCCCTGGCTTCCCTGTCCGCCACGGCCAAATCAGCACGCACCGGAGACACAATACGGGTGCAGGTGGAGCTGCGAAACACGGGAGCGACCGTCGCGCTGGCCAACAAGCTCACGCTGTTGAACGTAACCGATGGATCGCGGATTCTTCCCGCGTACTACACTGACAACTATCTGTCGCTGCTTCCGGGCGAGAGCCGGCAAATCGAAATAGAGTATCCCGCGAAGTCTTCAATCGGGCGGGCGCAATTGGCTTTGCGAGGATGGAATCTCGCAAGCCAAATCGTAGCGATCCCTTAATACATTCACGATTCCGGCGAGCCCGGCTTGATCTCCGCCGCCTTGCCGTCGCGATAGACAATCACCAAGGGCTTTCCTCCGTTCGGGTAGCGCACCGTTTTTTCGTCGGAACTACTTCCCGCGTCCGGCACACCCATGCCAATCGCGAAATCCGCCTGCATCTCGTTCATCCCCGGTTTCACCTGGTGCCGCTCCACCGCCTGCCATACATCGGGAGGCCAGTGCTTATACAAGTCGCGAGGATCCTCCACGAAAAACATCTCGTCGGAATAAATCTTGTATTGCTGATCCGCCTCAAACCCAATCGGCACCGCGTACGGCTTGCCTTCTTTCTCAAATACGGCCATCACCTGCGTCCTTTGACCGGTGCCCGCCGGCTTCGCCGTAACAACATCCTTAATCTCCAGTTTTTCGATCGGCAATAGCAGACCCGCATCGTGGGCGAAGTCGACGCGCTTCTCGGCTGCGTCGTACGAATAATAGGTATAGCGATAACCCTCTTTCACCCATACCGACTGCTGGGTAAGCTGCTTCGCGCTCTTCAGATCGTAAGGATAAAGTTTCTTGGGGTTGACGTAGTAGTCGGGATTGGAATAACCAACGTTCGCCGCCTGCTTCTGCTTTTCCGCCGCGACCTTATCTTCGTGACGCTGGTACAGAATGTAGCCCGCGCGCAATCCCGCAACCACCATCGCGAGCAGCAGCGCCAGTTGTAACTTCTGTCTCGCCTCTGGACTCATCATGGGAAAACTGTACCAAGTTTCCAGCCGCAGCCGAAGTTATCCCTCGGCCCGCAGCTATAAGGTAAACTGGAGAGAGGTAATTTTCGCAATGGCCGTCATCACTGAACAAGACGTACTAAGCGCTCTAAAGAGTTGTTACGATCCCGAGATTCCGGTCAACATTGTCGACCTGGGCCTGATCTACAAGGTGGATTTTGCCTCCGTGCCCCTCGAGAGTCCGGAAGAATCGAAGCAGGATGTCACCGTCGAAATGACCCTGACCGCCCAGGGATGCCCCGAGCACGTCAACATCAGCGCCCAGGTTAAATCGCGCGTCGAGCAGTTGCCGGGCGTCAGCAACTGCACCGTGAATGTAGTGTGGACTCCGCCCTGGACTCCCGAACGCCTCAGCCCCGAAGCCAGAAAACAACTCGGTATTGAGTGAGCGAACAGCTTCCGGAATCAATCCGGGGCTTTCCGCCTGGGAGCGACCAATCGAAAACAGAGTTAGGGCTCGAATCCGGAGGCCCCCAGGCCGATCACCGGAAGTAGCGCTTCGCCTCGGCGCCTAACTCCAATCTCTTCCCCCAGCATCGACCGCCGACCGGCCCGCGGCCTCGGTAATCCGATTGCCGGCTTGTCCAGCCATCTGCATGACGCGCATGCCGCGCTCGAAGTAATCTGGCAAGGATTGCCGCAGCCTTTCGAACTGTTCCGGGTATTCCGACGCCAGCATCGCCAGACCAGCCCCCGTGGCCAACACTCCGGCCGGATATTTTTTCTTTATAAAAAAGATCGCTGCCGCGCCGATGGAAGCGATCACAACCGCTTTTTTCCACGAGTCCATAGTCTCCCCTCAAAAGATCCAGCTTGTTGCTGCGATTGTACCGCGGCATCCCGCCACCCAGAGTGCAGCAGGACTCTACGCTGCTAATTCAGCGGATCCCTCGCATCGCTTGCAATTGTTGCCAACGCTTGGCACCCCCTTCATCAGTTCCCGCCAGGTCATAACATTCAGGATTCGGTCGCATTCGATCCCGCCGCGCCCAGCAGCAGCCAGCCCAAACCGAATAAATCGAAGTTGCGACGGGAGTCCCGACCGCACACCCGATTTCGTGAACCTTGCCCTGATGCCGTTGCCTTACAATCACTAATTACATCGATGGACCGACTGAACCGGAAAGCGCGACTCCGTTCTGCGGGACCGAATGGAGGCGGGCCCCAAGCGTCCTACCTGGAGCGGAATATTACTGAACATACCCGAAATCGGAATCGACCTGCGATGCCTGATTCGCTGTACGAGGTCCCGGGAATCGCCTTAAGGTGCCAGACAGGCACCCGCGGCCAAAGGCTGCGAATCTTTCTGTTGTCACCGGCGAACGCCTCAGGAATCAAGGGGCAAAGGCTTCTCAACTCAACCGTAGACTCTGACCTGGCGGTACGCCTCAGGGATGCCGGGGCATCCTTGGGAGAGGTCTATCGGTTCATTAGCAGCCTGTATTTTCGGGGAAAGCTCGACTATGCGGAAAGATTTAAGAATCCCCCTCCGGGAGTCGCCGGCGTGCAGATTATCACTGGCGCTGGATTAATGCTGCCAGAAACGGTGGTCACGTTGAGCGACCTTCGCAAGATCTCCGCAACGTCTATCGACGTGAAGAATTCGGACTACCGACTACCACTCCATTCCGCCTTGCTGCGCCTGCGAGAGCTGGCGGGTCGCGACACCGATATTATTTTGCTGGGAAGTATCGCGACCCCCAAGTACGTCACCCCTATACGGGAGGTCTTCGGGGAACGACTTTTGTTTCCCACAGACTTCCTTGGACGCGGTGACATGAGCCGAGGCAGCATTCTTCTGCGGTGCTGCGCGCAAGGTGCGGAATTGGCGTATTCGCCAGTGGAAACCGTCGTGCAGTCTGTCTAGGCTTGCGAAGGCAGGGCGGCCGGGCGAAAACGGTCCTGAGCGTATGCAGGCCGAAGCCAATTTTCTCGCCCGCTTCCGCTCTTGGTCTGGTCCTTATTCTCTCTAGTCTCTGCCCTGCGGGGGAAAGTGTTCAAACATTTTATTGACGGCCTTTTCCAGCTTTTTTTCATTTTTCTCCGGCTTATCCGAAAGCGATTCCTGCGCCACTCCGCGCCAGATCAATTGCTTGTTGTGTGTATCGTAAAAATCCAGGACCAGTGAACCAACGGGATAGCTTTCTACCTGCGTCGTAGTTTCGCCAAAACCACCCCAGCGCCAGCCGCCCATGCCGTTGTAGAACGTCTGATATTCCTGCTGGTTGTGAGTACTGCCGACAGCAGTCAGAGCGACGTCGCCGCCATTGTCAACCCGCTGCCATCCTTTGGCCTGCAGCTCATGATCCACAGCATCCTGAACGCGGCTTTGCCATAACGGGTCCGTTGTTTTCACCCTCTCCCAATGGTAAGTGTGATACTGGGAGAAATTCGCGTGTTGATCGTAATCGGTTTTAACATCCTGGGCGAGAGTGGTAGTCGCGATGGCAAGCAGGCTAATCAGCGGAATTGTGAAAAAGCGCAGCAGCTTCATAGAATAGTCTCTCCCCAGAAGCGAAATATCGTGCGCAAGGCGGAGGCAGGTTCGCCAATCCGCGGATTGCGCATTCCTAAGATGCCGGGATAGTTTCGGAAGTTGGCGGCCCTCTCGGCGCATACAACAGGCAAGTCCAGCAATTCTCTCAGTCCCCTATCCAAATTTCCCGACAAACCTGCTGTTCTTTCGTGAATCCAAATCAAAACCGTGGAGTAAGTGTGTCTTAGGCACGCAAGCAGTTCCTCTACGAGAGACTTCGGCAGCCGAAACCCCGGGCCTACCCGAACATTTTCGCTCCCCTACAGAACCAAGACTCCTGGCATATCTTTGGATAGGATAAAGAACGAAAGTGAACGCAGCCTAATCCATAATGCGAGAAACTACCCAGCATTCGATCGCGAACTTGAGCCGCGCAGTGAAACCGATCGTTGGCATCGTTGCGCTATCCTTCATTGGCGTATTGTTTTTGCCGGCGCAGAATTCGACTCCGCCGCAGCCATCGAAAGCAGGCCATCCACCGGTTTCGCAATCGGCGGTAGCTTTGCCAGCGATTCAACTCGACGAATCTGCCGTCCTGTCTCACTTAAACCAACTCATCAACTGGTATCGCCATTCCGTAACTGGGATTCAGCCCGTAGGACTGCCCAGCGACACCATGTATCAGGACAATGCCAAGAATCTCAGCTCTCAGGTTTTGCGGCTCGCCTTCCAGTCGGCGAAAGCAGAGGCCGCAGTGCTTGCGGCTCAGCAGAAAAAAAGCGAGATGACCCAGCCCTCCGCCGGGTCGACCCAACAGCAGAACCTGCTCCAGATGCAGGCCAAGACTTCTTCCCAGATCGAGCAGTTGCAGTCGCAGATCGAGTCTCTGAGCCAACAGATCGGCAAAACACGAGCCGCCGCCCGTCGGAGCGAGTTGATTTCTCAGCGCGCTGCCCTGCAGAGTCAGTTGGAACTTCAGAAGGCTCTTCTTGATGCGATGCAAAAAATGGCGGCCTTCGTCGAAACCAACGGCGAGATTTCCGGCGGGCTCGATGGAGGCATCAATCAGCTCGCCCGCTCGATTCCTGATGTTCTTGGTACGAGCCCAGGCCCTCAACAAACCGTCGCGGCGGCCACGCCGGCCAAACCGTCGCTTGCCAATTCCGGGGGTCTGATCAGCGAGGCCATGACGCTTTACGGCTACATCAGCGCCATGCATCAGATCGATGGAGTCATTCAAGAAACCAACCATACAAGCGATGTGGCGGACCATTTACGGATGCCGCTGCGGGACGCGCTGCGAGCGACAGTCCAGCAAAGTCAGAAACTTGCGAGTGAGCCGCCGGCCACCGATCCTCAGCAGCTTCTCGCCGAACAACAAGAATTCCAGGAACTCACCGAACGCTTCAAACAGCTTTCCGGCGCTCTTCTTCCGCTCAGCCAGGAGATCATCGTACTCAATGACAGTAAGACAAATTTTAACGAGTGGCGGAGCTCGATTTCGCTTGAATCGAGACACGTACTTCGCTCAGTACTCGGACGAGTGGTTGGAATTGTCGTCGCCCTGGTGGTGATTCTGGTTCTCTCCCAGATCTGGCGCCGCATTACGTTCCGGTATGTAAGCGACCCTCGCCGGCGCCGGCAGTTTCTGGTCATGCGCCGGGTTGTGATCGGCTTTTTGATCGGGGTCGTCCTAGTCCTGGGCTTTGTCAGCGAGTTCAGCTCTCTGGCAACCTTTGCCGGATTCATTACCGCCGGCATCGCCGTTGGATTGCAAGCCGTGCTGCTTTCCGTTGCCGCGTATTTTTTCATCATCGGGCGGTATGGTATCCGGGTTGGGGATCGGATCAGTGTCGCCGGCGTTACCGGCGACGTCGTCGATATCGGACTGGTTAGGCTTTATCTGCTGGAACTTGCGGGCACCGGGTTGGATTTCTATCCCACGGGACGCATTGTGGTATTTTCCAATGCCGTTCTTTTCCAGACCAGTACACCGCTGTTCAAGCAGATCCCTGGAACCGAGTACACATGGCACGAAGTCGTGGTAATGATCGCACCGGATGGAGATCATAAAATGGCGCAGGAGAAACTTGTGGGCGCCGTAACCTCGGTCTATTCGCGATATAAAGAAGCGATCGAACGCCAACACGCTACCATCGAGCGCCACGCCGATATTCAAGTGGAGCGGCCCAGTCCCGAAGCGCGCCTGCAGTTCGCCGACGCCGGCTTGGAACTGCTGGTTCGCTATCCCGTCGAGATTCGAAACGCGCCGGACACGGACGAGGAGATGACCAGAAAAGTTCTGGAACTCGTCGAAACCGACGCAGCTCTAAAAGCTGCCGTCTCCGGTACCCCGAAGATTCGCTCTGCGGTGAAAGGCTGAAGCACTCCGGATCCGCCGCAATTTCGCCTAGAGCCTCTTCCTGCTTCCGGCTCGTTCTCGCGAAATTCCGCCTCCGGAGGGACACTTAAAAAGACAAGAGCAGGAAAACCACAGTGAGCGCCGCAAAAAATGCGGGTCTCCGGAGAGGATTGTGAGCAAGTTTCCCGCACCGAATTGCCGTCGGCTTTCCGAAATCTCATCCTCCCAGAGTTATCCTGAGGGTTGCAATAACCGCGTTACTCGGATCTCCGCTTGCTGCTTGCGTCGCGGATCGATTCATTCCGAATAGCCGGCCTCGTCCTCGTCATCCCCCTCTTTGTCGTCGCGTTGGTCTTCCTCCTCGTCGTCTTCTTCTTCGTCTGGCTCTTCTCGAAGAAACACATGGGCGGCTCCCAAGGAGCAAGAAGTGTCGGCGTGGAAGTATTCTGGATTCATTCGGTGCATGTCCAATAGTACGCCCCGCGGCCCCGGGGAAACGACAGCGTAAATAGACTGCTATAATGGCTATTGGGGCGATTACGCATTCTCCTCTTTCAGCCAGTCCATCTGAAGTTCTCTCCCTTAAGGTTTCAGCGACATTTTCGGGCCAGGACGTAAGCTATGAAAAACTTCAAATTTCTTGTGAAAGTGAACCGGGGAACTCGCGCCCCTGCTTACATTCAGCGAGTTGATTCGACACCCATCCAAATGACCACCAACCGTAAGCTGGCATTGCTTATGGGAAAATTCACGGCAGAAGACGCTGTCAAATCCCTCCAAAACCCCCGGTGTTGTCCAGAGTTGGAGTGCGTACAGGTCAGAACCAAGCATCCGTGCTGAGGAGGGTTAGCGATGCTTGCTAAATGCGCGAATCCTTCTTGCTTGGCTTCGTTTCTTCATCTCGCGGACGGAAGACTGTTTCGGCTGGAAACAGACCCACCTTTTCGGTCATCCAACGCCAGGGAGACCGAGTACTTTTGGTTATGCGAGCCATGTTCGGCAGAGACGACACTTCGTCTGACCCGAGAAGGAACGGTGGCAACAACCGGACTGGCGGATGCGCTTTGTGATGGCCCTCACGCCGCCCTCAACTCGGTGGACCGGGAAAATGGGGCTTTCCTCCGCAGCATTAGCTTTCTTCCCAGAAGCCATCCGAAGAGTACATGAGAGTCCTTCAAGAGCGTCCTGTCACAGACGGAACAGACCGGAACAAAGACGTTGTGTCAGCATCTCCCCATCCGGGCTCAATTTCCAAACCGGGCGGCGGGCGGGCAGTGACGGGGACACCAGCAGTACAATCCAGAGTGGAGAATACGATCAAAGGAGACGGGAATGGCGCAAAAGGTAATTGATGTGGTTGGAACATCGAAAGAGAGCTTTGCCAAGGCTGCGGAAAACGCCGTGGCAGAAGCCGCTAAAACTGTTCGAGGCATGAAATGGGCACGGGTAGCGGACTTAGAAATGGAATTGGATGGCAAGAAAATAGTCAGATACCGAGCCACAACCAAGATTTATTTCGACATTGAGAAATAGGCTGTCGATTCTGCGGATGCCAGGGAGAGAGTCGATTGTGGTGCAGCGAAAAGCGCCCCGGACTCCGTTGAGTCCTGGGGCGCGTCGTTTGAAACAGCCCTGCGCCGAAGTCTGCTCCAATCTGCCTTACGTTCCAACCGGTATCGTGGCACAGGATTCGTCGAGATGAAAAGATCGAGAAGACACATCGGTTTCTGAATACTCATGCACTACATCTACGGCATCAATTCCGTTACCGAAGCTCTGAAGGCCCGCGGGCGGACGTTTGAATGGGTCGGCATGGCCAAGGAGCGCCACGACATCCGCCTGCAGCGTTTGATTGAAGACTGCCGGCGGCTAGGACTGCAAGTGCGCTTCCTCGAGCGCACCGAACTCGACAAACTGGCCGGCAACGTCGCGCATCAGGGCGTTGTCGCCGTCACATCGGCCAAGCAATACAACGATCTCGAAGACGTCATCAGCGCCAAGCGCGCGGAATATTCGCTGGTCGTCGTACTCGATGGAGTGGAAGATCCTCACAACCTGGGCGCAATCCTCCGCACCGCCGACGCCGCCGGCGCCAACGGCATTGTGATTCCGGAGCGCCGTTCCGCCAGCGTGACCGGGACGGTCACGAAAGTTTCGGCCGGAGCGAGCGAGCACATGCCCATTGCCAAGGTAACAAACATCGCCCGTACCGTGGAAGAACTGAAAGAACACAATGTGTGGACGGTGGGACTCGACGAACGCGCCCAACGAACCTATGACGCCCTCGACTACAAAATGGACTGCGCCCTGGTTCTGGGCGGAGAAGGCAAAGGATTGCACGATCTGGTAAAGAGGAAGTGCGACTTCCTGGTTTCGATTCCAATGCTGGGCAAGGTCCCTTCGCTGAATGTTTCCGTCGCCGCAGCGGTCGTCCTGTTCGAAATCGTGCGGCAGCGGCGCGCTAGAAACGGTTCGCCGGCCGCGAAGTGAAGTTCTTGGAAATGAAATCTTTTTACCAGAGTCTGGTCCTTTTCTGCATGCTTTGTGCCTCTGTGGGGAATTGTTTTTCTCTCGATCGCGAGGCATTCACTTTCACGAATTACGATCTCAACGTTCAGGTCGAGCCCGAACAACATCGGCTTGGAGTTCGCGGAGAAATCACTCTCCGCAATGATTCTCAGACGCCGCAGAAGATCGCCGTGCTGCAGATCTCTTCGTCGCTAGACTGGCGCTCGGTAAGAGCGGCCGACAAGCCTCTGCAGTTCGTCTCGCAACCCTACACTTCCGATATCGACCACACCGGCGGGCTGTCAGAAGCTATCGTAACGCTGCCGCAAACAGTCGCGCCCAGGGCAACCGTCGAACTACAGATCGCTTACGAAGGCGTCATCCTGCTCGATGCGTCCCGACTGACTCGCATTGGGACGCCTGAAGAAGCGGCAAACAGCACAGACTGGGACCAGATCGGCCCAAGTTTCACGGCCGTTCGAGGAGTTGGCTACGTCGCGTGGTATCCGATCGCAACTGAAGTAGCGAATCTTTCGGAAGGCAACAGCTTGTTTGAGGTTCTGGGCAAATGGAAGGCGCGAGAGTCTGCCTCCAAAATGCACCTGCACATCAGCGTATCGAGAGACGACGGTGAACAGCCGCAAGAACTGCTGGTCAACGAGGCCTCATGCAAAGTGCTGTATGAGGAGATGGGGCGGTCTTCGCTTCGCACCGCGGATTGCACATACCGGCCGATGGGTTTGCTGGTGCCGATTTTTGCGATGGCTCACTACGGCGCCGTCGATCGACCGTCGATTCTGGTTTACAACCTCGCCACTCACGCCGTTGCGGCAGAGTCCTACGCCGCCGCCGCAGAGAAGGTCGTGCCCTTAATCGCCGAATGGTTTGGTGGGTCACGCGAAAAGGCAAGAACCGCCGACCTCGCAGATCCGAAAGCCGCGCCGTTCGAAAGCGGCTCGTTCTTGCTGACGCCGCTCGCAGACACCGATTCCAAGATGGCTGGGCTGGCCGCTGCCCATCAACTCACACACGCTGCATTTTTGTCATTCCGCCCCTGGATCGAAGAAGGCCTCGCTCACTTCGCGCAGGCTCTGTACTTGGAGCGGGAGAAGGGACTTCCGGCCGCACTCGATTACATGGCGCTGCATCGCTCTGCGCTCAGCGAAATCGAGCATCCGACCAATGTCCCCAGATCGGAGGATGAGGTAAACCGATCGCTGGTGAATACGACAAACGAGGAACTGTATCGCAGCAAAGCGATGGCCGTCTGGTGGATGCTACGCGACTTGGTGGGCGATTCCGCGCTGAAAAGGGCGATCGCAGCCTACCGCCCCGAGCAGGACAAAGAGCCCTCGTACATGCCGCGTCTGATCGCTGCCCAAACGCAGCGCGATCTGGAATGGTTCTTCGACGACTGGGTCTATCGCGATCGCGGGCTGCCGGACTTCCAAGTCGAGTCGGCCTTCTCGCGGAAAACGATGACCGGCTCGTTCATGCTCACGATCACTCTCGATAATCTGGGCACCGCCGGAGCCGAGGTCCCCATCATCGTCAACTTTTCCGGCGGAGCAATCGTGAAACGGCTCGAGGTTCACGCCAAAAACAAAGGCGTAATTCGCGTCGAGGTCCCGACCGCTCCACAGCAGATCGTGGTTAACGACGGCAGCGTTCCCGAGCGCGACATGACCAACAACACATTCAAGGTTGAGTCGACAAATAGAATTCACTAGGAGACCAAGAAGCGCAAAGAAGGCGCAAAGGAAAGGCGTTCCCAATGGCACGGGCACGGCCGAAGAGTGCATCGGGCCTTCGCTTCGCTCCGATGACAAGAGGATTGGGGCGATCAAATGTCCGATGTGAAGCGTGCCAGCGCCTCCAGCCTCCCTGCCGCCGCGCCGGAATCGATCGACTTAGCTGCAAGGGGAACGCCGTCCGCGATGTGATCCGCTCTTCCTGCTGCCACCAGCGCGGCGGCGGCATTGAGCAGCACCACGTCCCGCCGGGGCGATTTCTCTCCGCCTAAAATCGAGCGAATGATCGCGGCATTCTCGGCTGCATCGCCGCCAGCAATCTCCGAAAGCGTGGCGCGAACCATGCTGAACTCTTCTGGTTCCACTTCGTAGGATCGCACCGAGCCTTCGCGGGCCTCCGCCACGCGCGTCTTTTCCGTGATTGTAATTTCATCGAGGCCGTCGAGGCCGTGTACGACCAAAGCTCGATGCAGTCCCAGCATACTCAGAGCTTCGGCCAGTTTCTCGACGAGATCCAGCGAATACACCCCCACCACCTGCCCGGAAGCGCAAGCTGGATTCGTGAGTGGACCGAGCAGATTGAACATGGTTCGCATGCGCAGCTCGCGGCGCACTGTCTGTACTTGCTTCATGGCAGGATGAAGATTCGGCGCGTACAAGAAGCAAATTCCTACCTCACGCAGGCATTGCGCCGAACGCTCCGGCGAAAGCTGAATGTTTATGCCAAGAGCTTCAACCACATCGGCCGAGCCGCATTTGGAGCTGATGCTGCGATTGCCGTGCTTAGCCACGCGCACGCCCGCTCCGGCCGCGACCAGAGCTGTCGCCGTGGAAATGTTGAACGTACCACTGGCGTCGCCGCCGGTTCCGCTGGTGTCGACCAACGACTCCGCCGGAGACGCTTCGGCGAGTGCGTCGCGCCCTGTGCCGCTGACCGCAAGGGATTCTGCACCGCGAATGGGCAAGGGCGCAGCCGCCGCGCGAATCGCCTCCGCGAAGCCCACGATTTCCTCGACCGTTTCCCCTTTCATGCGCAGTGCGACCAGCAGCGCCGCGATCTGCGCATCCGTACATTTTCCGCTTAGCACCTCGCCCATCACCGCGCGAGCTTCCCCACGGTCGAGCGATTGGCCGTGGTTCGCCAGGCGATGAAGGGCGTCGAGAATCATGTTGGTTCAGCAGCGTGGCCAATAGCCTAACACCCTGCTGCTGTCCAGGCGCGGACCGCGACCGATCCCTGCACGATCCCTGCACGAGTTTGCCCTAATTCCCTGGCCTTCTATAGAATACAAAGCTTGCTGCCCGCAGTGCGTCGTCGCAACCAGGTTCCTTCCGATCCTTAGTGACGAGCTTCATTATGAAAATCCATGAGTATCAGGCAAAAGCAATTCTCAAGAAATACGGTGTCAGTGTGCCGCGGGGGGCCATGGCCGCCTCGCAGGATGAAGCTGAGGCTGCGGCAAAAGAATTAATCAGCGCGGGTGCGACCGGGGTTGTGGTCAAGGCGCAAATCCATGCCGGCGGCCGAGGCAAAGGGGGCGGGGTAAAGATTGCAAAGTCAGTGAATGAAGCCGGCGACCTCGCTTCCAAGATGCTGGGCATGAAACTGGTGACCCATCAGACCGGCCCTGAGGGCCGCATCGTGCGCCGGCTGCTCATCGAAGAGACACTCCCCATCGAGAAGGAACTTTACCTCGGCATACTGGTAGACCGAGCCGAAGGCAAGCCGGTGTTCATGGCTTCGGCCGCGGGCGGTATGGAGATCGAGCAAGTTGCCGCTGAAAACCCTGACGCGATTCTGAAACAATACATCGATCCCGGCATGGGCCTGGAGGCTTTTCAGGCGCGAAAGATCGCCTTCAGACTCGGCCTGAAAGCGCAGCAGATCAATCCCGCCGTGCAGTTCCTGACCGGTCTTTACAAGGCTTTTCTCGACACCGATGCCTCGCTGCTCGAGATCAATCCGTTCATTACCACCACCGATGGCCGCCTCTTCGCGCTCGATGCCAAGATTACGTTCGACGATAACGCGTTGTTCCGTCACCCCGATCTGCGGGAGTTGCGGGACATCACCGAAGAAGATCCGCTGGAAGTGGAAGCGTCCAAATACAGCCTCAACTACATCAAGCTCGATGGCAGCGTGGGCTGCATGGTCAACGGCGCGGGCCTGGCCATGGCGACCATGGACATCATTAAATATGCCGGCGGCATGCCTGCGAACTTCCTGGACGTGGGCGGAGGCGCCAGTTCTGAGCAAGTCGCGCACGCTTTCGAAATCCTGCTCAGCGACAAAAACGTGAAAGCCGTGCTGATCAACATTTTTGGGGGCATCCTGCGCGTGGATACGCTTGCGACCGGCGTGGTCGAGGCCGCGCGCAAGACAAACATTAAGCTGCCAATCGTGTTGCGGCTGGAAGGAACGAACGTCGACCAGGGCAAGAAAATCCTGACGGATTCCGGATTTAACTTCCTCGTAGCCGACACCATGAAAGACGCGGCCGACAAGGTGGTCGCAGCGGCCAGAGGCACTCTCGGGGTAACGGAATGGCGGTAGGGATGGAAAGAGCGTGGAAAAAGCAATGAGGAATTCTATTTATGGCAATCCTGGTCAATAAGAATACGCGGGTCATCGTGCAGGGCCTTACCGGCCGCGAAGGCACGTTTCATGCGAAAGCCAGCGCCGCTTATGGCACCCAGATTGTAGGCGGCGTCACCCCGGGCAAGGGCGGCGCCACTCATGAGGGCTGGCCGATCTTCAACACCGTGCAGGAAGCGGCCGAGAAAACCGGCGCCAACGCCACCGTCATTTTCGTCCCTCCACCGTTTGCCGCCGACGCCATCATGGAAGCGGCCGACGCGGAAATCGATTTGATCGTCTGCATCACCGAGGGCATTCCAACTCTGGACATGGTGAAGGCCTGGGAATTTCTGCAGAACCGGCGATCGCGCCTAATCGGACCAAATTGCCCGGGAATCATTTCGCCAGGCAAATGCAAGATTGGCATCATGCCGGCCTCGATCCATAAAGAAGGATCGATCGGCATTGTCTCGCGCTCGGGCACGCTGACCTACGAAGCGGTGCATCAACTCACGCGGCGCGGCATTGGACAGTCGACCGCAATCGGCATTGGCGGAGATCCCATTATCGGTACGAATTTTATCGATGCTCTGGACCTGTTCAATCGCGACCCGGAGACCGAAGCTGTAATCATGATCGGTGAAATCGGCGGAAATGCCGAAGAAACCGCTGCGGAGTTTGTAAGAACGCACATGAAGAAGCCTGTGGTCGGCTTTATCGCCGGACAAACCGCGCCGCCGGGACGCCGCATGGGTCACGCGGGAGCGATAATTTCCGGCGGCAAAGGCACGGCCGCGGAAAAGATGAAGGCGCTGGAAGTGGCTGGCATTCGCGTGGCCAAGTCTCCCGCCGCAATCGGCGAAACATTGGCGGCAGCGCTGGGAGTGAACGTCTAAAACCAGTTGCCTGCCAGTACACCGTTCGTCGGCGTCGCCAACGACCAACAACCAACGACTAACGCGAACCAAGGACCAACGAACGAACCTATGAAAACTCTGCAACGCACCTTCACCATCATCAAGCCCGATGCTGTCCGCAAGAACGCTGTCGGCGACATCATTGAGCAATTCGAAAAAAACGGCTTCCGTATCCTAGCCATGAAGATGCTAGAAATATCCAAGCATCAGGCCGAGCAGTTCTACGCCGTGCATGCCGCCCGGCCCTTCTTCAACACGCTTACCGACTTCATGTCCAGCGGACCGATCGTGGTGCTGGCCCTGGAAAAAGAAAATGCCATTGCCGATCTGCGCAAACTCATGGGCGCCACCAATCCCGCCCAAGCCGAGGAAGGCACCATCCGAAAAAAGTGGGCGACTACCATCGAGCACAACGCGATTCACGGCTCGGACGCGGAAGATACGGCCCGATTCGAGCTAAGCTTCTTCTTCGCGGGATACGAATTAGCACAGTAATCGTGGGCCCCCTGGTGGCCGAGCGTGCGCAGGCAGTCGACACTGAAGCAAAGGCGACGCCAGCGCTAGAAGAGTCGTCTGATGCCCGTAGTCCAGATCACCATGCTGCAAGGCCGCACCGACGATCAGAAACGCAAGATCGCGAAGCGGATCACAGATGCACTCGTGGAAGAGCGGGCGCGGCGGCGCAAAGCGATTATCGTAGCCTTCAACCAGGATTCAAAGGAGAGCTACGCTTCCGGCGGCAAGTTGATGATTGACAAAGTGAACTGATCGACTTCCCGGACAATTGTTTCACGGACCAGCGCGGGCGACTCGCCCGCGCCCCCACAAGCTAACTACACAACTCATCCTAGCGGCTCAAACAGATGGCCTTCCACGCGGTCGGCAATCCTGGGTAAATCTTTGCGCGCGTGTTGCAAGAAATGCGGCGCGCCGCGATGCGCCTCCAGCGCGGCATCGTCCTTGTACTGCTCGTAGATGAAGAAGCGGCGCGGCTCCGTCTTGTGCCGATGCACCTGGTACATCGCACAACCCGGCTCTTTGCGGGACTGTTCGGTCAACTTCTCAAACAGCGCGGCAACCTCGGCCTCGTGCCCCACTTTCGCCATCCAGGTCACTGCCAATACCACCATCGTTTCGCTCCTTCCCCCTAGCTGGTCGTTCGGGGAAGCGATTCTAAGCTTTTTTCGCGGCTGTCTTCAACTCCGAAACGAATTCATCCACAAGGATCGTATGACCGCGGTCCGGACCGGTAGAGATCATGCCAACCCTCGCACCTGCTTCTTTCTCAACGAATGCCAAATAGTCCCGCGCCGGCTTAGGCAACTTCTCGTAATCGGTAATGCCCTCCGTCGAAGTGCGCCAACCCGGCAGTTTTTTGTAAATGCACTCGATCTTTTCATAGCCGCTGGCCTGTGAAGGCGCATCGGAAGTAGCCTTCCCGTCAATTTTGTAGCCGACGCAGATCGGAATCTCGGCCAGTTCATCAAGCACGTCAAGCTTGGTCACCACCAGCCACGACGTGCCGTTGATCATCCCCGAATACCGCAGCAGCGGCAGATCGAGCCATCCCGTACGCCGTGGACGGCCAGTCACGGCGCCAAATTCCTTACCGCGTTTGCGCAGGTTGTTCCCCGCATCAGTTTTGTCTTCGCTGGGAAAGGGGCCCTCGCCCACCCGCGTGCAATATGCCTTGGTGATTCCGATCACCGAGTCGATGGCATTGGGCGCAACTCCGGTGCCAATTACCGCGCCGCCGGATGTCGCGCTCGAAGACGTCACAAACGGATAGGTCCCGTGGTCGATGTCAAGCATCGTGCCCTGCGCGCCCTCAAACAGAATCGATTCGCCATTCTTGAGTGCCTGATTCAGCAGCACCGCCGTATCACAAACGAAGGGCGCGATCTTTTCCGCCGCATCGGCGTACTCCGCATACATCCTGTCGGCGTCTAGCGGTTCGGTGTTGAAAAGCGCATGCGCAATCATGTTTTTCTCGCGCACCGCATTCTCGATGTGCTTCTTGAGCAGCTGCAGATCCAGCAGATCGGAGACTCGCAGACCGCGACGCCCCATCTTGTCTTCGTAGGCCGGACCGATGCCGCGTGACGTGGTCCCGATCTTGACTCGTCCCGGCGCATTCTCCGCCGCCAGTTCGATCATGCGATGATAAGGAAGGATCACATGAGCCCGGTTGGAAACAAACAAGTGGCCGTCGATCGTCACCCCGGCCTCGCGTAAGGCGCCCGCTTCCTTCAGAAATGCAATGGGATCGAGCACCACGCCATTGCCAATCACGCTGCGGCAGCCGGGGCGCAGCACGCCGCACGGCACAAGTTGCAGAATAAACTTTTCGCCCTTGATGATGACCGTGTGTCCGGCATTGTGCCCGCCGGCATAGCGGGCCACCACCGAGAAGTTCTCCGACAACACGTCGACGATCTTCCCTTTGCCCTCATCGCCCCACTGGGCACCCACGATTACCGCAGTCTTGCCTCTTTTCAATTCCCAACTCCGATACGGGGATTCAAGCAGGCAGATATTCTGCCTTGCGCCCGGGGTCGCACACTCTTTGCCCGCAAGGATGACTGCACACAAAATTACTGGGATCGGAGCGGAGAAGACGTGTACAAGTTATCTTATCGTGACACCACGGCGAATAGCAACGCGCCGCCTCAGGCCGGTGATGTCAAGCTGCTTGTGTAAATAGGTTGAGGGTGCGGGTTTTCCATTCCAGGTTAAATCTCTGGAAGATGGAGTAGATGATGCGGTCAACGCTTTCTACGTTGACAAAGCAAACCATGGGCCGGGTGCGGCGGCGCACCCCGACAAAACAACGCTCGATCACGTTTGTGGTGCGCAGTTTGCGCCACAGGTGGCGGGGAAACGCGAAGAACGACAGTAGCTCAGGTAAGTCCTGTTGCAACCGCCGGACCACCGCCGGGTAAGCTCGGCCCCAGCGGGCGCGAAAGGCGCGAAACGCTGCTTCGGCTTGCCTCCGACCTTCAGCCAGATAGATGGCCTGGGCTCCGGCCTTCACTTCGTCGTAATCCCGCTTCCGTGTTTTCTCTAGAATGTTGCGCATCTTATGCACCCAGCAACGTTGATGCCGGACTCGCGGATAAACCGTCCGAATCGCCGCCG